>WNFD01006712.1_pt1 | contig 23903 bp, 21 predicted proteins | sample 5400491 | NCBI WGS metagenome assembly WNFD01 (sample SAMN13153343, study PRJNA577476) | soil metagenome | isolation source: 120 cm saprolite under Douglas fir tree site 2 hole 2 replicate 2 | place: USA:California | collected 2015-04-18
TAGGAATCGAAGGACTCGATCGTTCCTTCATCGACGCGCTCTTCGCGCTCGCCGGGGAGCACAAACGGGCGACCGCCTCGGGCGTGCCAAGAACGCCGCTCGCCGGCCGGGTCGTGGCGAACCTCTTCTTCGAGGATTCCACGCGGACCCGGACCTCCTTTGAAATTGCGGCCAAGACCATGGGGGCGGAGGTCCTGAACTGGACGGTGACCGGCACTTCGGTGTCGAAGGGCGAGGGTCTCATCGATACCGCGCGAAACGTGGACGCGATTGGGCCGGCGGCGATCGTCATTCGCCATGGATCCTCCGGAGCCGCGCAACTGATCTCGCGTTACGTTCGCTGCTCGGTGATCAACGCCGGCGACGGTGCGCACGAGCATCCTTCCCAGGCGTTGCTCGATGCGTTCACGCTACAAGAAAGGCTCGGCACCCTGAAAGGAAAGCATGTGCTCATCGCCGGAGACATTCTCCACAGCCGCGTCGCGCGCTCGAACATCTACTGCCTGGGTCTGCTCGGCGCATCGGTGCTGGTGAGCGGACCGCCGACGCTGATTCCCAAGGACATCGAGGCGCTCGGTTGCAAGGTCGCAACCAACTTTCGAGAAGCGGTGGAGATGGCCGATGCGGTGATGATGCTCCGCGTGCAGGCTGAACGACAGACCGATCGGGCATTCCCTTCCGCCCGGGAGTACGCGGCGCACTGGGGACTGAACGGCGCGCTGGCGCTTCAAATGAAGGATGGCGCGGTGGTGCTCCATCCCGGGCCGGTAAACTGGGGGGTCGAGCTCTCGCCGGAGGTCGCGGAGGGAGTGCGCAGCACGATCCTGGAACAGGTCGCCAACGGAGTGGCAATCCGGATGGCGATTCTCGAGACCTTCGCATGGTGAAGCCTCTGGTGATACGCGGTGGAAGGCTTATTGACCCTCACAACCGCATCAATGCGATTCGCGACGTGGTGTTGCGGGACGGTCGCGTGGCGGAAATCTCGGATAAAGCCCCAGCCCTCGAGGGTGCGCGGGTGGTGGATGCCACCGGGTGCTGGGTACTGCCCGGACTTATCGATCTGCACGTCCACCTTCGCGAGCCGGGCGAGGAGGGCAAGGAAACCATTCTCACCGGCAGCCGGGCCGCGGTCGCGGGAGGATTTACCGCGGTGGTGGCGATGCCCAACACGCGACCGGTCAACGACAATCATCTGATAACCCGCTTCATCCTGGGACGAGCCAAAGAGGCAGGGCTGTGCGAAGTCTTCCCCGCCGGGGCGATATCCAAGGGCCTCAAGGGCGAGGAGATGGCGGAGATCGGAGAGTTGGTGGCGGCGGGATGCAAGTGCATCACCGACGATGGAATGCCGGTAATGAACGCCGGACTCTTGCGCCGCGTTTTCCTCTACGCGCGAGCCTTCAACATCCCGGTGATGCTCCACGAGGAGGATCTGACCCTCTCCGCCCAGGGGTCGATCACCGAAGGACAACGCGCGACCCGGCTGGGGCTGATGCCCATCCCGGGCTCGGCCGAGGTCTCGATGGTCGCCCGGGATCTCACCATCGCGGAAGAGACGAAGGCCCGGGTCCATCTGGCGCATCTTTCCTGCGAGGGCAGCGTGCGCTTCCTTCGCGAGGCCAAACGGCGGGGCGTCAACGTCACCGCCGAGGCCACGCCGCACCATTTCACCCTCACCGACGCGGCGGTGGAGGGCTACGACACCCACGCGAAGATGAACCCTCCGCTTCGCCAGATGGAGGATGTCAAAGCCATCCGCGACGCCCTTGCCGATGGCACGATCGATGCCATCGCGACCGATCATGCGCCTCATGGCGTTCTCGACAAGGACGTCGAGTTCGACAAGGCGTCCAATGGGATCGTCGGACTGGAGACCGCTCTTCCGCTGGTGCTCGAGCTGGTGCAGCAGGGCGTGCTCTCCAAAGAGCGAGCGGTCGAGCTTCTGACGATCGGTCCCGCCAAGGCCTTCGGCCTCCCGGGCGGACATCTCGGCGCGGGCGCACCGGCGAACGTCACCGTGGTAGATCCGGAGGCGAAGTGGACGGTCAATGCGAAGAGCTTTTTCTCCAAAGGACGCAACACCCCGTTTCAGGGTAGGAGCGTCACCGGAAAGGTGACTCACACCATTGTCGGTGGGCGCGTGGTATTTGAGGGAGGCCGAGTGGCGGAGAACGTGGAATGAAGCGCGCGGTGCTTGCGCTGGCTGACGGCAGAGTCTTCGAGGGCCGCTCGTTTGGCGCGGCAGGGGATTCGATCGGCGAGGTGGTGTTCAACACCTCGATGTTCGGCTATCAGGAAATCCTCACCGATCCCTCGTACGTGGGGCAGATCGTCACCATGGCCTATCCCGAAATGGGAAACGTGGGAACGAACCCCGACGACCAGGAATCGCTCCGACCCCAGCCGGTGGGAATGGTGGTGCGTTCGCTCACCAAAGAGGCGTCCAACTGGCGCGCCCGAGAGGAGCTGGACGAATATCTCAAGAAGAACGCGATCGCCGGAATCGAGGGGGTGGACACCCGGAGCCTGGTCCGCCATCTGCGCACCCAGGGCGCCCAGATGGGAATCATCAGCTCGGAGGCGATTCGACCGGGCGCGCTGGTGGAGAAGGCCGCGAGCGCCCACGGAATGGAGGGGCTCGATCTGGCAAGTGGCGTGTCCACGAAATCAGAGTATGTTTGGACCCAGCCGCCGCCGAACCTCCTGGGCGATGGCGTCGAGGCACCCACGCTCAGATACGAAGTCATCGCCTACGACTACGGGCTGAAGAGGTCGATGCTCCAGTTCCTGGTCGAGGTCGGTTGCAGGGTCACTGTCGTCCCCGCCAATTTTCCCGCTCGAGAGGTGCTCGCTCGACGCCCGCATGGGGTGTTCCTCGCCAACGGACCGGGGGATCCGGCGGCGGTGAAGGGTGCGGAGAAAACGGTTTCGGCGCTTTTGGGCAAGGTTCCGGTGTTCGGCATCTGCCTCGGCCATCAAATTCTCGCGCTCGCGCTCGGGGGCAAGACGTACAAGATGAAGTTTGGCCACCGGGGAGCGAATCAGCCGGTCAAGGATCTGACCTCCGGCCGGGTGGAGATCACCGCCCAAAACCACGGCTTCGCCGTCGACGAAGCGAGCATGAAGGGCAGGGCGTCGGTGACTCACATCAACCTGAACGACCGGACGGTCGAGGGTCTTGCCCTGCCTGATGCGAAGGCGTTCAGCGTCCAGTATCATCCGGAATCCTCGCCCGGCCCTCACGATGCGCGGCACCTGTTCCGGCGTTTCGCGCAACTGATGGCGAATCAGTAACGCAGTTACCCGACCCGCCCCCACCATGGAACTGCCATTGAGCTTTCAGCCGTATCTCGATGAGCTGATCGCGTTTGCCAGCTCTGACTCCAGGAAATCCGTTCTGCTCGCCGCCAAGGCCGAGTATTTCCGGCTCACCGGAGAGGTGTTTGAGGACGACAAGGTCTTCGAGCAGCGGATGGCGTCCTTCCTCGATTTCTATCTGTTCGACTGGCCCGGCTCTCAGGGAAAAACGCCCGCCTCGGAGTTTTTCGAGGAGCGGTCGGCATCCGCCGCGGAGACCGCGATCGGCGCCTACCGCAGCTTCACCGAGACGCTTCACGGATTGTTCGAAGTGCGCAAGCTGGGCAAGGGCTTGGTTCGCGTGCGCGAGCTCTATTCAGGGAAGGATTACGAGGTCACCGAGCGACGCCAGCTGGCCGGGTTGGAGAAGGGGGACATCCTTGAAGCGAGGCTGATTCCATTCGCGGGTCATCTGCTTTTCTCCGGCGCATTCTGCTACCACCCGAAGGCGGCGACTTCGGCGATCCGCAAAGAGATCAAGCGCCGCAAGAAAGAGAATCCCGGAGGCTCCGGCAAGGAGTTGGCCTGGGAATGCGCGCGGATGGCTCTCAAGGTAGAGCGATACAGACAGATCGCGGTTGACAAGATCTACGACTTCGCGAACAAGAAAAACTAGTCGCCTGTCGGGCCCGGAGCGGGTGCGGCCAGATCAGGCCGGCGCCGCCTTCTTTTTTCCCTTCTCCGGCATGAAGGTCTTGATTTCCTTCTCGTAGACCTCGAGATCGCCGTTCTGGCGAAAGTCGGCGATCGAGATGTAGTGCTCGACGCCGCACGTTTTGCACCCCTTCCCCATCAATCGGTCGTGCGGCTTGTCGCAGCGGTACCATTCGTGCTCGAGGTGCGGACCGAGGGCCTTGGCGAACTCTTCCGCGGTTTTGAACATCAAGCTGGTCGGCATGGGGCGTGCCTTACTTCGGAAGTGGAAAGAGGGCAAACGCGGATCGCCTCCTTTTTCGACCGCGCCTTGAGTCGGCGCTCCGCCGGTCTAAACGCGTCTAGAGGCGGTGGATGCTCATCAAATTGGTGTTCCCCGGAACGTTCAATGGAACGCCGGCGACGATCACCACCGGCACCCCCGTCCTGCACAGGCGTCGTTCCAAGCAGATCCGCCTCACCTCGTGCAGCATCGCATCGGTGGAGGCGAGGCGACCCACCAGCATTCCCTGGACGCCCCAGTAGAGGGCGGTCCGGCGAACGACCTCCGGGTTGGGGGTGAGCGCGAGGATTTTGGCTCTCGGCCGGAACTCCGAAATCAGCCGAGAGGTGTACCCGCTTTCGGTGTACGCGACCACGAGATCGATTTTGAGTTGCGACGCCGCTGCCACCGCCGCCGCCGCCACCGCGGTGGAGACCTCCGGGGATTTTTCGAAAAGCGTGGCCGGCTGGGCGCCGCCCTTTTCCGCTTCGAGCACGATCCTCGCCATCGTTCGCGCCGATTCGACCGGATAGCGGCCAACCGCGGTTTCCGCGGAAAGCATCACCGCGTCGGCGCCGTCCAGGATTGCGTTGGCCACATCGGAAACCTCGGCCCGGGTGGGCCGCGCGTTGGTGATCATGCTTTCCAGCATTTCGGTGGCCACGATGGCGATGCCCCCCAGGCGATTAACGAGGCCCAGGGCATCCTTCTGGATCCGGGGGAGGCGCTCGAGGGGCAACTCCACCCCCAGATCGCCGCGAGCGATCATCACGCCGTCAGCCGCTCCGGCGATCTCTGCAAGTCGCGTCACCGCCTCGGGTTTCTCGATTTTCGCAATCAGCGGGGTTTTGAGCCGGGAGACGTGCGGTCGCGCGCGCTGCACATCTTCGGCGCTCCGGACGAATGAGAGCGCGACGAAGTCGACTCCGAGGCGCTGTCCGAACGCCAGATCTGCTTTGTCCTTGGGGGTGAGGGTGGGAAGGGACACCTTCGTCTGGGGAAGGTTGATTCCCTTGTGGTCCTTGATCGCGCCACCGGAGAGGACGCGGCAGAGTACATCCGGCCCGCGGACGCGGAGGGCTTCCAGCCGGACCCGGCCGTCGTCGATGAGGATGAGCTCGCCCGGTTTGACGTCTCTGGGAAGCGACTTGTTGGGCGTCGGGATGGTGGTGCCGTTGCCGACCGTCTTCCGGGTGGTGATCGTCGCCTGCTGACCCGCCTTGAGCACGATCTGCCCTTCGGCGAATAGGCCCACGCGAATCTTCGGACCTTGAATGTCCTGTAAGATTGCCACTGGCCGGTCGAGCTTTTTCGCGACGCTGCGCACCAACTCCAGCCGACGCTGATGCTCGAGCTGTGTTCCATGAGAAAAATTCAGCCTTGCGACGTCCATGCCCGCTCGAATCAGCCCGGCGATGACGTTCGCCGACTCCGAAGCGGGCCCCAACGTGCAGATAATCTTCGCCTTGCGCATTTCTAGCTCCATCGCCTGGCCGCGTCTTGACAGACTCTAGGCACCGGAACTACGAAGTCGCGACCCACAAACACGCACTGCCCGATATTTGCTGGAGCGTTGATGAAGCCTGAAGAGCAGTTGCAGGCGCAGATTCACACGGCATCGGTACCGATGGGCGCAGTGCGCGATCAGGACAAGATCATGCTCGTCCTGGCATACCTCGGCGTGCTCTCTCTTATTCCCCTCCTCAGCGTCAAAGATTCCGACTTCGTGCGTTGGCACGCGAAGAACGGGCTGCTTTCTTTGGCCCCTGGAGACGATCGCGTTCGTTGCGGTGACCGTGTTGGCAATTACCAAGGCCCTGCGGGGAGAGCGTTGGCGCATCCCCGTGATCACGGATGTCGCCGAAAAACTTTAGATTTGAGCTCGGAAAGCCCGACTTCCCAGGGAGGGGGGGTCGGGCTTTCCCACTGTCCTAAGGCGAGCCGTGAGTCAGCGCTCCTCCATGTCCTCGTCCTCGACATCCTCCTCGTCTTCGTCGTCGAGGTCGTCTTCCTCAAGGTCCTCTTCCTCCGCGTCGAGCTCGTCCTCCTCGTCATCTTTTTTCGAGTCGAGCTCCTCCACCAGGTCTTCGCTCTCCAGCTCCATGTTGATCGCGAACTTCTTGCCGAGGACAGCCACTTGAGCGCGCATCTCGCTCAGCGCGGACACGAAATCCTCGGCGATGCTCGCCGGCGCCCGGGCGTGGCACTGGGGACAGATCAACTTCTCAGTGCCGTCGATCAGATCCTGAGCGTCAATCTCGAAGCTGGTTTCGCATTTCTGGCAGGAGAAATCGATCGTCATGGCCTGGGGGCCAGATACAAAGCGGCCCACTCTCTGTCAATCGTTGTCCGCTCCACCGCATCAACGCACCCCCAGCCTGCTCATTTCAGGGTGCCGCTGTCACGTAGTTTTTGTCGTCCAGTTCTGCAGTGTTCCTTCGCACCAAAGGTCGAATAGATGGTCTTGCCGAAGACGCTCCTCCACGTTTTGCACGACCAGGTGGCCAAGCTCGGTGATCGACCGGCTCTTTGGTCCAAGAAGCAAGGCGTCTACCGATCCGTCTCGTGGCGCGAGTACGGCCAGCGGGTGAGGCACCTGGCCTTAGGCCTTGTTGAGCTGGGCTTTTGCAGAGGCGGGGCGCTGACCATCCTGAGCTTCAACCGCGAGGAGTGGGTCGTCGCCGAGCTCGCCGCGATGGCGATGGGCGGGGTGGCGGTCGGGCTGTACACGACGAGCAGCCCGGAGCAGATCGAGTACGTCGCTTCGCACTGCGAGTCGGAGCTGATGCTGGTGGAGAACGAGCGCTATCTCGATCTGATCCTGCCCTTGCGCGGCAACCTTCCGAAGCTGCGGCGGATCGTGGTGATCGACCCCCCCACCAACCCTCGGCCGGAGGTGGTCAGCTACGAGGAAGTGCTCCGGCTGGGCCGGGCCGCGGATGAGCGCGCCTATTGGGACAGCGTCGCGGCGCTGCAGCCGGCAGGCTTGGCAACCCTCATCTACACGTCGGGGACCACCGGCCGACCCAAAGGGGTGATGCTCAGCCACCGCAACCTGGTCTGGACCGCTCAGCAACTGAGCGCGACAACCGCGTACTCCAACAGCGACGTGGCCATTTCCTATCTCCCGCTTTCGCACATCGCCGAGCAGATCTGCACGATCTATGGCCCGCTCTTCAACGGGGTCCAGGTGTACTTCGCCGAATCGCTCGAGGCGCTCCCAAAGAACATCCAGGAGGTGCGCCCGACCGCCTTCTTCGGTGTGCCCAGGGTCTGGGAGAAATTCAAGGCGCGAGCGGAAGAGAGGATGGCCAGCTTGCCGGTGCTCCAGCAGCGACTGATCTCCTGGGCCCGCCGGATTACCCTGGAACGAAACCACCGCTTTCTCGCCGCGGAGAGGATTCCACTGCGGCTCGAGCTTCAGTATCAGCTGGCCCGGAAGCGAGTCTTCGCCAAGCTCAAGGAGCGCATCGGGTTCGACCGCACGCGCGTTTTCGCCACCTCCGCCGCCCCGATCGGCAAGGACGTACTCGAGTTCTTCGCTTCGATCGACATCATCATTCGAGAAGTCTACGGGCAATCAGAGGTCACCGGCCCCACCTCGGTGAGCACCGAGGAGGGAACGAGACTCGGGCTCCTCGGGCGGCCGATGATCGGCGTGGAGGTCAAGATCGCCGATGATGGCGAGATCCTCGTTCGCGGCGAGAACGTATGCCTCGGCTACTACAAGGATCCGGCAGCGACCTCCGAGCTGATCCAGGACGGCTGGCTTCATTCCGGCGACGTGGGCGAGCTCAATGCCGAGGGCTTCTTGCGGATTACAGGTCGGAAGAAGGAGATCATCGTCACCTCGGGCGGAAAGAAGACCGCGCCCGCCAACATCGAGTCGCTCCTTCGTTCGGTCCCGCCCCTCTCTCAGGCGCTCGTCGTCGGAGAGCGGCGAAGCTACCTGGTGGCGCTTCTCGCCCTCGATCCCGAGAAGGCGCGGTCGTTCGCCCGCGAGCGGGGGATGCCCGAGTCGCTGAGCTTGCTCGGGCGAGATTCCGCCTTTTTGAAGTATCTGGACGAGCAAATCGAACAGCGGGTCAACAGCGCGCTCGCCCGGTTCGAAACGATCAAGAAGTTCGCCATCGTGCCGTCCGATTTCAGCGTCGAGGGCGGGGAGCTGACGCCGACGATGAAAGTGCGGCGCGCCGTGGTGGAGCTGAAATACGCGGATTTGATCGAGTCCCTCTACCTGCCCGGGACCATCAAGGCTCAAGCCAAAGCCAGCTGATTGCCGGCCGCTCTACCGCTTTTCGAGAGGAACGTATTCGCGGCGCTTCGCCCCGTCGTAGATCTGGCGCGGCCGGGCAATCTTCTGCTCCGGATCATCCACCATCTCCTCCCATTGGGTCACCCAACCGCTGGTCCTGGGGATGGCGAACAGCACCGGGAACATGTCCAGTGGAAAGCCCATCGCCTCGTAGATGATCCCCGAGTAGAAATCGACGTTCGGGTACAACTTGCGCGTCACGAAATAATCGTCTTGCAGGGCGATCCGCTCCAACTCGAGCGCGATGTCGAGCAGCGGATTCTTGCCCGTCACCTCGAACACCTCGTCGGCGGCCTGTTTGATCACTTTGGCGCGCGGATCATAGCTCTTGTAGACGCGGTGGCCGAACCCCATCAGCTTCGTTCCGCCTTCGCCCTTCACCTTCTTGATGAATTCGGGGACCTTTGAAACGTGCCCGATCTCGCGCAGCATCCGGAGAACTGCCTCGTTTGCCCCTCCGTGCAAAGGCCCGAACAGCGCCTCGATGCCCGCGGCCACCGCGGAGAATGGATCCACTTCCGACGAGCCGACCAGCCGCGTTGCGGTGGTGCTGCAATTCTGTTCGTGATCCGCATGAAGGATGAAGAGGATGTCGAGCGCGCGTTCCAGAACCGGGTTTACCTTGTAGTTCGCCTCGGCCATCTTCTTGACCATGGAGAGGAAGTTCCCGGAGTAGCTGAGGTCGTTGTTCGGGTAGACGTACGGCAGACCGGTGCTGTGCCGATAGGAAAAGGCGGCGATCGTCGGCATCTTGGCGATCATCCGGACCATCTGGATCCGGCGCTTCGTCTTGTTCTTGGTGTCGCTCGCATCGGGGTAGAAGCCCGAAAGGGCGGCCACCGTCGAGGCCAGGATGGACATCGGATGGGCGTCGTAGCGAAAGCCGTCCATGAAGGTCTTGATGTTTTCGTGGACGAAGGTGTGGTGGGTGACGAGATGGGTAAACTCGTCGAGCTGACTTCGGGTCGGTAGCTCACCGTTGATCAGTAGATAGGCCACCTCGAGGTAGCTCGATCGCTGGGCGAGCTGCTCAATGGGATAGCCGCGATATTCCAGGATCCCTTTGTCCCCATCGATGTAGGTGATTTTGCTTCGGCAGTTCGCGGTGTTGAGAAAGGCAGGATCGTATCCCATCAGCCCGAAGTCACCGGGGCCGGTCTTGATCTGCCGAAGATCCATCGTGCGAATGCAGCCATCCTCGACTTTCAACTCATACGACTTGCCGGTGCGATTGTCGGTAACGGTCAGAGTGTCTTTAGCCATGGCTCGGGAATGTCACGCGGGTGGGTTTGCTTTCAACAAAAAAGGATGGGAGGCACCCGTAACTCATCGTAGCGGATAAGAAAACTACTCGCGAGCGACCGGGGTCGCCTCGGCGGCGCTGTGGGTCCTCCCCACGTAGACGTACGCGGTACCGAATGTGAGCGGCCTCAGCTTCAGCTCGCTGAATGCGCTCGTCTCTCGCATCAGGCTCAGGAAGCGATCGCCGGAAGGGAAAGAAGCCGCGGTCCGGGGCAGGTACTCATAGGCGGATCGCTGGCCGGTGAGGGCCCCGCCGAGCCAAGGCATCACTTTGGTGCTGTAGAGTCGGAACAGCCCTCCGAACACGCCCCGGGGTTGGCCGAACTCGAGAACCACCACGCGGCCGCCGGGTCTGGTCACCCGGGCGAGCTCTCGAAGACAGCGCATCGGGTCGTCCACGTTTCGGATTCCGAAGGCGATTGCGCTGACGTCGAACGAGGCTTCGGGATAGGGGAGGGCGGTCGCGTCCGCGACTTCGAACTCGACTTCCAACTTCGCCCGGAGGGCCTTCTGCGGCGCGACGGCGAGCATTTCGGCGCAGAAATCCGTGCCGATCACTCTCCCGGTGGGACCCACCGCGCGCTTGAATGCGAGCGCGAGGTCCCCCGTTCCCGTCGCGCAGTCCAACACGGTCTGGCCTGGTCGAACGCCGCTCTCTGCAACCGCGACGCGCCGCCACGACCGATGAATTCCGAGCGAGAGCACCTCATTGGCAAGATCGTATCGAGGCGCGATCTCCGCGAACATCTGACGGACCTGGGTGCTCATCGCGAGTGGACTGCCTGGGCAGGCAAGGGCCGAGCTCCCAGAGATCTCCCCACCGCGGCGAGAAGCGGCGCCAGGCGATCCATCAGCTCCTGAAATCGGTCCGGCGTCAACGCCTGAGCACCGTCGCAAAGCGCCTGATCCGGCCTTGGGTGCACTTCGAGCAGGAGCCCATCCGCTCCGCAAGCCGCGGCGGCGAGCGCCATGGGGATGACGAGGTCGCGGTTTCCGGTGGCGTGGGAGGGGTCGACGATCACCGGGAGCCGAGCGTGAAGCTTCGCATAGGCGACCGCCGAGAGATCGAGCGTGTTGCGCAGCTCGGGCTCAAACGTTCTGATTCCGCGCTCGCAGAGAATGACCTGCTCGTTGCCGCCGTCGAGGAGGTACTCCGCGGCGAGGAACCACTCCTGGACGGTGGCGCAGAACCCGCGCTTCAGCAGCACCGGGCGCCTGACCCGGGAAAGAGCGCGCAGGAGCGAAAAGTTCTGCATGTTCCGGGCGCCTACCTGGAGGATGTCTACCTGCTCGAGCATCAGGGGGATCTGCGCGATCTCCATCACCTCGGCGATGACGGGAAGGCCATGCTTGCGGCCGGCCTCGCACAGAATGTGGATTCCCGGTTCGCCCATCCCCTGGAACGCATATGGACTGGTTCGCGGCTTGAACGCGCCCCCTCGGAGCAATTGCGCACCGGCTCTTCGCACCGAAGAAGCCGCGGCTTCCATCTGCTCGACACCTTCGACCGCGCAGGGGCCGGCAATCACCACGAAGCGCGGACCGCCGATTTCGATCCCGCCGACATTGACCCGCACCGACTCCGGGCTGCCCCTGCGAAGGATTTTGGCCGGAGAATTGTCCGGTCGGTAGGCCGGTTGGCGGCTCAAAGCGCCTCCGCAAGTTCACCGAGTTCAAGAAGGTTTGAACTCTTTGGTGCATGTATAGCGTGGATGGCTTAGAAGACAACTCCAAGTGCTGGGCACGAGATGATTCAGTCGAGCTTTGCTGAAGAGCCGAGCTGGGTGGCGATGACATCGCCGCAGCCTGATCTGACGCCCCTGGACGCGTACGCGGCGCTGGATGGCTCGGCCGTTTATTGGGAAAAACCTCTGGGCGATGAGTCGGTGGCGGGCTTCGGCGTCGCCGACAGCAGAGACGCATCGCGCACCGGGCAGCCGTTCGCAATTCTCGATGAGCTTTCCGAGCTCACCTACCCGGGGCGGATAGTTTGGATGGGAGACTCCGCGGACCAGCGTCCGCTCGGCCCATGGTTCGGCGGATTCGCATTCGATCAACACCGGCGCGCCAGCTCCCTTTGGGAGGCTTTCCCGGCGGCGAAATGGACCCTGCCCGAGCTTCTCATCTGGAGAAGAGGCGGAAGCTCCTTCGCCACCGCTTTCAGCCCTGCTTCAGCCGGGCTGAGGCAAGCAGAGAAAGCGGTCCGCAGCCGACTGAAGATGTTTCAGGAAAAACTGCGCTTCGGATCGCGTGGCGACGACGGACCTGCAACCAGCTACGTCACCCGTTCGGATCGCCGCGCTTGGCAGCAGCTGGTCGATCGCGCGCTGGCCGCGATCGAGAGCTCGTCCTTGAGCAAGGTGGTGCTGGCGCGAAGGATCACCGCGCAATCGGCGCGGCCGTTCGACTGCGGGCGCGTGCTCGCCCGACTGCGACAAAGCGTGCCCGCATGCACCATTTTTTCCCTGCGCGCGGAGGGCGGCGCCACCTTTCTCGGGGCGACGCCTGAGACGCTCTGCCGGGTTCGCGGCCGCCTGCTCGAGACCGAGGCGATCGCCGGCTCGGCCCCTGGGCCCGATAACCCGCCGCTGGTTCCGGGCGATAAGGAGGCCCGGGAGCATCGGGCGGTGGTCGATGGAATCGAGCAGGCTTTGCGCCCGCTCTGCGCCGAGTTGCAGATCGACGCGTCGCCCGGTGCCATCGGATTGCCCCACCTGCGGCATCTGCGGACGGCGGTCCGCGGGCGGCTGCGTGGCGAAGTCGCTCTTTCCGAGATCGTTTCGGCGCTGCATCCCACCCCGGCGGTAGGGGGGGTGCCGCGAGATCGAGCTCTCCGATTTCTCGCCGGCCGAACACGAGGATCTCGATCGCGGTTGGTACGCGGGGCCGGTCGGTTGGGTTGGCGATGGCGCCGCCGAGCTCGCGGTGGCGATCCGTTCTGCCATGTTCCGCGGAGGACAGGCGGACCTGTTCGTGGGCGCCGGGGTAGTGGCGGGGTCGACCGCGGAAGGAGAATGGCTGGAGACCGAAGCCAAGAGCTTTACGCTTCTCGAAGCGATCGGAGATCGGGTTGGTAGCGGCTAACCTCAACCAACTCTGGGCGAGGGCGCTCGTCGAGGGGCTGTGCACTGCCGGAGTGAGCCATGCGGTGGTCTGCCCGGGATCCCGCTCTGCGCCGATCGCCCTCGCTTGCGCCGAACAGCCGGGTCTGAAGACCTGGACGGTGATCGACGAGCGAAGCGCGGCGTTTTTCGCGCTTGGAATTGCCAAAGAATCCGGATCGCCGGCCGCGCTGGTTGCAACCTCCGGAACCGCGGGCGCCAATTTCTATCCCGCGATCGTCGAAGCCGCAGTCGCGCACGTTCCCCTGATCGCGATCACCGCCGATCGACCTCACGAGCTGCACGGCTGGGGTGCACTGCAGACCATCCCCCAGCAGCATCTTTACGGGCAGTTCTCTCGCTGGTCAGTGGACGTGGGGCTGCCGGAGCCGTCCCCCGTCGCCTTAAGCCACCTGCGCGCTTCGGCGACCCGGGCGGTGGCGAAAAGCCGGCGATCTCCACGCGGACCGGTTCATCTCAATGCGCCGTTCCGCGACCCGCTGGCGCCCACCCCGACTGCGTCGCATCCGCCGCTCGAAGATCTGGAGGCGGCCATCGCCAAGCCGGCGGCGCGGTTCATCGCGCCCGTGCTGGAGCCCGATCCGGGGACTCTGGCGGCATTGCGACGACGGCTGGAGACTGTCCCGCGGGGGGTGATCGTCTGCGGACCGCGAGATCTCGACGATGGGTTTCGCGAGGCGGTGAGCGCGCTCGGTCGGGCGTTCGGCTACCCGATTTTCCCGGAGGCGACCTCGCAGGTGAGGTTCGGATCGAGCGGCGGCGGAATCGTTTCCCACTACGAGCTTTTGCTCCGCCACCGCCCATTCGCGGCCTCGCACCTACCGCAAGTCGTGCTCCGTTTCGGAGGCCCGCTGGTCTCGAAAGTTCTCCAGGGATGGCTCGATCACAGTGGCGCCGAGATCGTCTCCTTCGTCGACGACGGGCGGCTGGTGGATCCGGCGCATTCGGCGGCCACCTTCATCGAGGGCTCTGCCAAGGCGGTCTGCGAGCAACTCTCCGCTCCCGTCCCCGTCCAAAACCCGGAATGGGCGCGAAGCTTCGAATCCGCGGAGCGCACCGCGAGGGCCGCGCTCGATGACGCGTTCGGCTCCGACGAAGCGCTCACCGAGCCGCGCGCCTGCCGCGAAGTGACCGCGGCGATACCTCCGGGCGCAAACTTGTTCGTGTCGAGCAGCATGCCGCTTCGCGATGTGGATGCATTCGGCGCGGGATCGCCGAGCCCGATCCGGGTCCTCGCCAACCGCGGCGCCAATGGAATCGATGGAACGAGCTCCACCGCTCTGGGGGCAGCGGCCAGCTCGAACAGGCCGACCGTGCTGCTGACCGGAGATCTGGCGCTGCTCCACGACCTGGGCGGCCTGCTCACCGCGGCAAGGCACAAAATCCCGCTCACGATCGTGGTGATCAACAACGACGGAGGAGGCATCTTTTCCTTTCTTCCGATTGCAGACTTCAGCGAGCACTTCGAGGCGCTGTTTGCCACTCCGCACGGTCTCGATCTTTCGCGGGTGGCCGACTTGTTCGGCGCCCGACACCACCTGCCCACGAGCGCGTCCGAATTGCGGCGCACGCTTCGAAGCTGCATCGAGGGCGGCTTTCATCTGGTGGAGGTCCGTACCGATCGCTCCGCCAATCCCACGCACCATCGCGCGCTCTATCAGCGCGTCGCCGGCGCGCTGGGGGATAAATACTGAAGATGAAGCTCGCGTACGAAAAATCGGGCCAGGGAACGCCAAGATTGCTGCTGCTTCACGGTTTCACCGGCAGCCGGGCTGCCTGGGATCACCTCCGGCCGCTCCTCGGTCCAGACATTGGCTCGATCGCGGTGGACTTGCCTGGCCACGGTCAATCGGAGCCGTGCAGCTTTTCCGGCCGGGAAGGCTTCACCCAGACGCTGGCGGCGTTGGTGGGCGTCCTGGACGAGCTGGGGGCGGGCCCGGTGGACGTTCTGGGGTACTCGCAAGGGGCGCGGCTGGCGTTGGGATTGGCGATCGAGTGGCCGGGCAGAGCTCGCCGCTTGATCCTTGAATCTGGAACCGCAGGGCTGAAGAGAACCCGCGATCGAACGATGCGCCGACGGCGCGACGAAGCGCTTGCCGCGGAGATCGAGCGCAACGGAACCGCGGCCTTCGTCGAGCGCTGGGAAGCGCTGCCGCTGTTCGCCGGCATCCGGCGGTTGGCGCCAGAGATCGTCCGGTCCGTTCGGGTGGAAAGGCTGGCATGCTCCGAGAGCGGCTTGGCCAGCTCTTTGCGATCGGTCGGTCTCGGAGTGCAGCCCAATTACTGGCCCTTGCTCCCGGGGCTTCGAACCCCAACACTTCTCCTGACCGGTCGCCGCGACCTCAAATTTACCGGAATCGCCAAGGCGATGGCGCGCGAGCTGCCGATGGCCTGGTTTCGCAGCTTCGAGGGTGTCTGGCATGCACCGCATCTGGAAGCCCCCGCCCGCTTCGCCGATGAAGTGATGGCGTTTCTGCGTGCTCCCCTGCTCGAGGCGCCCTTGTTCGATGCGGAGGCAGTGGCATGAAAGCGATGTGGAAGAGCGCGAAGGACTACGAGGACATTCGCTATCAGAAGTGGGAAGGGATCGCGAAGATCACCATCAACCGGCCGGAAGTGCGAAACGCCTTTCGTCCGAAGACGCTGTTCGAAATGCGCGAGGCTTTCGAAGACGCCCGAGAGGATCCCGAGATCGGGGTAGTCATTCTCACCGGCGAGGGGGACAAGGCCTTCTGCTCCGGGGGGGACCAGCGCATCCGCGGCAGCGAAGGCTACCTGGGAGCCGACGGCGTACCCCGTTTGAACGTCCTCGATTTACAGAAGCAGATCAGGTCGTTGCCAAAGCCGGTGGTCGCCATGGTCGCCGGTTACGCGATCGGCGGCGGCCACGTCCTGCACGTGGTTTGCGACCTCACCATCGCCGCGGAGAACGCCCGCTTTGGGCAGACCGGGCCCAAGGTCGGAAGCTTCGACGGAGGTTTCGGGGCGTCGTACCTCGCTTCGATCGTCGGGCAGAAGAAGGCGCGGGAGATCTGGTACCTCTGCCGTCAATACGATGCCAAGCAGGCGCTCGAGATGGGGCTGGTGAATGCGGTGGTGCCTCTGGCCGAGCTCGAGACAGAGACGATCAAGTGGTGCCAGGAGATGCTCGAGAAGAGCCCACTTGCCCTGCGGCTGCTCAAGTCTGGTTTCAACGCCGCGCTGGATGGACAGGCCGGGATCCAGGAGCTGGCGGGCAACGCCACGCTTCTCTTCTACATGACGCCGGAAGCGCAGGAAGGTCGCGACGCTTTCGTCGAGAAGCGAAAGCCCAACTACAAGAAGTTCCCCAGAAGGCCGTGAGCCCAGCCATCCAGATGCTGCAACCCACTCCGCCAACGGGACTTGGCTTGGGCGTTTGGCTTCAAGCGATCCGTCCCAAGACACTGAGCGCCGGCATCGCTCCGGTGCTGATCGGAACGGGGCTGGCCTATGGACATGGCGCGGGTCGATTCCTGCCGGCGCTGGCGGCCCTTTGTGGAGCGCTTCTGATCCAGATCGGCACCAATCTGGCGAACGACTACTACGATTTCAAACGCGGGGCGGACACCTCAGAGCGCTTGGGACCGATTCGGGTAACGCAGAGCGGTCTGATTTCTCCCACCGCGGTCCTGGCGGGCGCAGCGATGTCCTTCGCCGCGGCGTGCCTCGTCGGCCTTTACCTCGTCGCCGTCGGAGGTTGGCCGGTCGCAGCGCTCGGCGCTGTTTCGCTTTTGTCCGGGTTCGCCTACACCGGCGGGCCCGCTCCGCTCGCGTATCTGGGCCTGGGGGACTTATTCGTCCTGGCGTTTTTCGGGTTTGGTGCGGTGGCGGGAACGTACTTCGTGCAGGCGGGAAACCTGATTCCGGCGGTGATCGGCGCGGCGGTTCCGGCGGGCGCTCTGGGTACCGCCATTCTCGTGGTGAACAACCTGCGCGATGCGATTACCGACGGGAAAGCCGGCAAACGCACGCTCGTCGTGCGCTGGGGATCTCGCGCCGGCAAGATCGAGTACTGCGCGATGCTCGCCGCGGCCTTTGCGGCGCCAGTGCTGCTTTGGATCGCCGGCCAGGCGAGCGGCTGGGTGCTTCTCCCGTGGCTGAGCGCGCCCCTGGCGATTTCGCCTCTTCGCCGGGTGCTCACCCAGGAAGGGGCCTCGCTCAATCCGGCCCTCGGGGCCACCGCGAGGCTCCAACTGGCGTTCGGGATATTGCTCGCGGTGGGGCTGTACCTGGGCGGAGGCGGCGGATGAAACTGCGCGAGCTTCGGCTCCGACCTTTTCGACTCACCCTGCGTACCCCGCTGCAGCGCGCCGGCAGTGGGCATCGCGAGCGCAATGGCCTGCTGATCACCCTGATCGATGACGAGAGCCAGGTCGGCTATGGGGAGGCCACGCCTCTGGTCGAATTCGGTACGGAGGACCTCGCGGCCACCACATCGCTGCTCAACGAGCTGGTTCGCAAGCTCGTCCACCGCCAGCTTCCCTTGACGGGTGAGGATGTCGAGGAGCTCCTCGCCAGCTTGCCGGAATTGACCGACGCTCCGGCGGCGAGATGCGGCCTCGAGTCCGCATTCCTCGATCTGGCGGCCCAGCGGGCTGGCCTGCCGCTGGCAAAGTTCCTCTCCGCCTCGGCCCGTACCTCCATCCCGGTGAGCGCGCTTTTGAGCGCATCCGAGCCGGAAGACCTGGCCAGAGAGGCCTTGGCATCGATTCGCGAGGGTTTCCGGGTGGTGAAGGTCAAGGTGGCGGCGCGGATCCTCTCCGACGACGCCAAGCGCCTGATCGCGGTGCGCCGCGCGGTGGGGGACGAGGTGAAGATCAGGATCGACGCCAACGGAGCGTGGACCGAATCCGAGGCGGCCACCGCCCTGCGCGGGCTGTCCCCACTCAAGCTCGAGCTTTGCGAACAACCCGTCCCGGCCGCGAATCACGCCGCGCTGCGGCGACTGCGCTGGCAAGTCCGGTGTCCGATTGCAGCCGACGAGTCCGTCTCTTTCCCGGGAGCGAGAGATCTCCTTCTCGATGGCGAAGATGGACCGGTAGCCGACGTGGTGGTGCTCAAGCCGATGGTACTCGGAGGGCTGCTCCCCTCATTGCGGCTGGCGCGGCGGGCGGATGCGCTCGGCGTCGGGTACTACGTGACCAGCTCTTTGGACGGCGTCGTCGCCCGGCTTGGAGCGGCCCACCTGGCGGCCGCGGTTCCCAAGTCCGATTGGGCCTCGGGGCTCGCGGTGGGGCATCTGTTCGAGAAAGATACGGGGCCGGATCCCTGCCCTCCACGTCAGGGGGAAATTCAGCTGCCGATGCAGCACGGCCTGGGATTGGCGGCGAACTGGAGTAGGGCGTGACGCTGAATTGTCCGGTTCGGTACTGGGCGAGCACGATGCCTGGGAGTCCCGCGCTGAAGCTCGCAGAGCGACGATGGTCCTATGGCGAGCTCGATCGAGAGGTCAGTCGGTGGACCGCGCTCCTCCATTCAAGAGGAGTCGGCAGCGGATCGCGCGTCGTGTTGCTCTGCGGTAACAGGCCGGAGCTCGTCTTCCTGGTCCATGCCCTGGCTCGCCTCGGAGCTGCGGTAGCGGCGCTTAACACGAGGCTTGCCCGCGCGGAGCTGGATCCGCTGGCTCAACGACTCTCACCCCGACTGGTGATCGCCGAAGACGGGCTGCGCGATCGGATCGCCGGCGCGACGACGGTGGAGAGCCTGGCCGACGAAGCCCGGGGTTGCGACGGCCGCGGGGAGGAGATCCCGAACGGCGATCGGCGGGACCCGGGGACCCTGCTGGCGATCCTTTTCACATCCGGAACGAGCGGAGCTCCCAAGGGGGCGGAGCTGACGCTCGGCAATTTCGCCGCCAACGCCCGCGCCTCGGCGGCGAACCTCGGCGGTGACCCCGATCAGCGCTGGCTCGCCTGTCTGCCGCTCCACCATGTGGGGGGGCTGGCGATGCTGCTTCGAACCGCGTGGTACGGAGCGCAGCTCGTGGTCCTTCCCCGATTCGACCCGGACGCGGTGAACGCATCGCTCGACTCGGATGCGATCACCCATCTGAGCCTGGTGGAGAATGCGCTCGCTCAAACCCTCGAGGGCAGGAAGGGCCACCGCTTCCCCGCGTCTCTTCGGGCAGCCTTGATCGGAGGAGGTCCTGTTTCGGACCATCTTCTGGCGAGCGCACGGCGGGCCTCGATGCCGGCGCTGCAAACGTATGGGCTGACCGAGGCCACCTCGCAAGTCGCCACCGAGCGCATCGATGCGGCGGATGGTCAGACGTGCGGGCCTTCGTTGGCCGGAGTGAAAGTTCGAATCGCGGATCAAGAAGGCATCCCGGTTCCCACCGGTGAAGTGGGCGAAATCGAAGTCCAGGGTCCAACCGTGATGCGCGGTTATTGGTCGGATCCTCCTGGGACCGCGCAAGCGTTTCGAGATGGATGGCTTCGCACCCACGACATCGGCTGCCTCGATGATCAGGGGCGGCTCAAGATCTTCGCCCGCCGCAGCGATTTGATCATCAGCGGGGGGGAGAACATCTATCCGGCAGAGATCGAGCGGGTGTTGGCAGCACATCCAGAAGTTGTCGAGGTTGCGGTGGTGTCTCGCTCGGATCCGAGGTGGGGACAGGTACCCGTGGCGGCTGTCGTCAGTCGCGGAGAGCTCGCCTCTACCGGAGACCTCCAGCTATGGTGCCGGTCGAAGCTTGCAGCTTTCAAGGTGCCCCAGCGATACCTCGCTTTCGAATCGCTTCCCCACAATGCAACCGGAAAAATCGATCGACTCGCCGTTCGAACGATGGTCGAACGCGCGCTTCAGGCCGCAAAAGCGGTCGAGCCTTGAAGCGAGTCCACGCCTTCCCTAGTATTCGCCCACTTTTTCCACCCAAGGAGCGACTCAATGCCTACCCCGTCTGGCGAGAAGATCACCCTCACCGCCGGAAAGCTGTCGGTACCGGATCATCCGATTGTTCCTTTCATCGAGGGCGACGGCACAGGTCGCGACATCTGGCGCGCCTCCGAGGCGGTGTTCGATGCCGCGGTTCAAAAAGCATACGGGGGCAAGCGGAAAATCGCCTGGCACGAAGTGCTCGCCGGTGAAAAGGCTTTCAAAGCGGTGAACAATTGGCTGCCGGATGCCACGATCGAGGCCTTCCGAAACTATCTGGTCGGCATCAAGGGGCCGCTCACCACGCCGATCGGCGGCGGCATCCGCTCGCTCAATGTCGCGCTCCGACAGATGCTCGACCTCTACGTCTGCTTGCGACCGGTGCGCTATTTTCGCGGTGTTCCCTCTCCGGTGAAAACTCCCGAGAAGGTGAACATGATCATCTTTCGCGAGAACACCGAAGACATCTACGCGGGGATCGAGTTCGAATCCGGCTCCGAGCGCGTGCGCACGTTGCTCGGCTTGCTCAAGCAGCACTTCCCGAAAGACTACGAGAAGATTCGTTTCCCGGAGACGAGCGGGATTGGGATCAAGCCTGTCTCAAGGGAAGGGACGGAGCGCCTGGTTCGCGCCGCGCTCAAGTATGCGGTGGAGAAACAGAGCAAAAGCGTCACCCTGGTGCACAAGGGCAACATCATGAAGTTCACCGAGGGCGCCTTCCGCAAATGGGGTTACGAGCTGGCCACCCGAGAGTTCAAGGACAAGGTCTACACCTGGGATCAATGGGAGGCGACCAAGGCGAAATCAGGCGAGGACGCCGCCAACGCCGAGCAAAAGAACGCCCTCGGCGCGGGAAGAATTCTGATCAAGGATGCGATCGCGGACATCGCGTTACAACAAGTGCTGACGCGCCCGGACGAGTTCGATGTGATCGCCACGCTCAACCTGAACGGCGACTACCTTTCCGATGCGCTCGCGGCACAGGTGGGAGGAATCGGCATCGCGCCGGGCGGCAACATCAACTATGTCACCGGCCACGCGATCTTCGAGGCGACGCACGGCACCGCTCCCAAGTATGCCGACCAGGACAAAGTGAATCCGGGGTCGGTGATCTTGTCCGGTGAGATGATGCTCCGTCACCTCGGCTGGAACGAGGCGGCGGCATTGATCGTGAAGGGAATGGATGGAGCGATTTCGGCAAAAACCGTCACCTACGATTTCGCTCGGCTGATGAAGCAGGAAGGCCAGACCGGCGTCACCGAGGTGAAGTGCTCCGAGTTCGGTCAGGCGATCATCAAACACATGCACTAAGAAGTTGATCGCTCCCCTGGCGCGCCGGAGCGACCTCGCCCCGGACCAGTGCGATGCCCTGGACAGGGACCGCCGACCATTCATCAGTGCATGCTTCTCCGGTTGCACTAGGTCCGCCCAGAAAATAGACTCCAGCAATCAGGGCTATTTAGCTCTGGCTGGAGGGAACACATGGACGAGATCAAGCCAACCGATCCCGAAGAGTCCGAGTCCGCCGATCTGCTCAAAGCTTGGGGGCTTCTGATGCAAGCCCTCCGAGACGAAAAAGTACAGACGGCCCTGAAAAGCTACATCGAGATTTGGAAGGACGTTCAACATTACAAGGCGGACAAGGCCGCCGGAACTCAAATCGAGACTACGGGCAAGCAGTACATTCTCGCATGGGTTCAGACAGTCGGGCGCTACCTTCTCTCCGGTGCCGCTGTTTGGGCGATCGTTCATCTCGGAGAACTCAAGCTTCTGGAACCGCAAGCGTTAGGCGTCTTGCTTGGTGGCGTGGTCGGATCGCTATTCGTTCAACCTCGCAGCGTCGAAAGCAAAAAATGAAACTGCCATCTCCGGACTCTCTCACTGACTTCATGGCGATGTTCGACACTGAGGAAGCCTGCGAAGACTACCTCTACGCTCTTCGATGGCCGGAAGGATTCGTCTGCCCGAAGTGCGAATCCACTAGGAAGCCCTACTGGATCAGGTCTCAACGCAAAGTCGAATGCGGAGACTGCGGCGAGCAGACCTACCTCACTGCGGACACCATCTTTCACAAGACGCATACGCCTCTCAAGACGTGGTTTCTCGCGGCCTACCTCGTCACGACACACACGCCCGGGATCTCCGCCGTCCAGCTACAGCGCCAGCTCGGGCTTACCCGCTACGAGACAGCCTTCCAGATTCTTCACAAGCTCCGCGCGGCGATGGTCAATCCGGAGCGACAGAAGTTGCACGGTGTTGTTGAGGTGGACGAGACGTTCATCGGCGGCGATGTAGCTAAAACCCACGGCGGGCGCAGTCCAACAGGGAAAAACATCGTCGTCGGCGCGGTCGAGCAGCGGCATAACAAGAGCCTTCGGGAGGCTAGGCGCGGGCGCACTACCGTCGCGGGGCGCGTCCGAATGCGAGTCATCCCCGACACGACAGCAAAGTCGCTCGTCCCGTTCGTCCAGGATCACGTCGAGCCCGACTCAGTAGTTTTGACTGACGCCTGGAATGGATACGCCCGGCTCGGAAGCAAGGGCTTCCAACACGAGCCAATTGTCAACGCCGCGCTCAAGCTGATCCATCTGGAGTTCAGCAATCTCAAAACCTGGCTGCAGGGAACGCATCACGGGCGAGTCGAAGAGCAGCACCTGCAAGCGTACGTCAACGAGTTCTGCTTTAGGCATAACCGGCGATTCTGGCCCTTCACTGCCTTTCAAACGGTGCTTCGCATCGGCATGCATCAGGAGCCGCAAGAGTACGAGGAGCTGTACGAAGCGGAAGGACAGGGTGAAGGCGTTCACGTCAGGGGCTTCGAGGAATACGATCCATGATCGATTGCCGCAAGACTGGTGCAGGGCTAGCCTCCCAGAGATCGGGAGGCGGAGCATGGCAACTAGCGCGACAGAGACGGCAGCAAAGATCATTGGAACTCTGGCGGGTTTGCTCAAACTTATCGACGGCCTCCAAGCCGCGATCGGTAAGCTCAAGGCGGTTGGTACGATGACCGTTACGCAAGCTTGGGAGGCTGTTCAGCCACTCCTTACTGTTATTTTTATCGGTAGCCTCGCCATCTGGCTGTACCTCTTTGCACGACGACGAACGGATGAAGTTGAAGCGAAAGCTGGAGTCACGTTGAAAACTGCTGAGGAGACACTTGCGCTGGTGCGCAGTGAGATACAGCGAATGGCGGACAACTATACCCAGCGCCAAACTTGGTTAGCCGACCAAAGAGCAGAGATCGTTAAACAGGTCGTAAAGGAAGTAAAGGATAGTCTATGAAATCCAGCAGGTTAGCGGTCTCACCTACTCCAACCGGAGAAGCATGCATCAGTGAATCAAACGGTCGGTCTCCGGCGGCGGGACAAGCGGCAGGAAAAATCCTGCCGCATCGGAGAACCGTTACTTTTCGTAACACCTAGATGAAGGGGGCTGTGGATAAGTGATGGCTCGAGCCAAGGCCCGGGCCACAATCGCGAAGGATGAGGTCGAGGTTTATGGCCCGGGCCATAATCGCGAAGGATGAGGTCGAGGTTTTATGGCCCGGGCCATAATCGCGAAGGATGGAGGTCGAGGTTTTATGGCCCGGGCCATAATCGTGAAGGATGAGGTCGAGAGTTTTATGGCCCGGGCCATAATCGCGAAGGATGAGGTCGAGAGTTTTATGGCCCGGGCCACGATCCAGCGCCGTCCTTCGCTCCGACGCGTGGCGCGGGCCACGCGTCGTTTCGTTCGTTTCGTTCAAATCGGGCAACTCACACCGGCCAGCCGCCCGGCAATTGCCCCGCGCGAAGTGTGTGACATCCAGGGTCCGCGCGGACCCAAAATGTCAGACAGTTCGCCGCTGTTTGAGCTTGATCCGATTTGGTGGACACCCAACGAAGCAAGTAGAGGGTGTTCATGGAGAAGCGAAAACGAAGGAAGTTCACGCCTGAGTTCAAAGCGGGCGCTGCGGATCTGGTCCTCAGGACGGGTAAGACCAAAAGCG
>WNFD01011174.1_pt1 | contig 23900 bp, 16 predicted proteins | sample 5400491 | NCBI WGS metagenome assembly WNFD01 (sample SAMN13153343, study PRJNA577476) | soil metagenome | isolation source: 120 cm saprolite under Douglas fir tree site 2 hole 2 replicate 2 | place: USA:California | collected 2015-04-18
ATTATTGCTGTGTGTCGGCCGAGGCTTCTTTTTCCGCCTGCTTCGCGGCCGACTTGCTGTCCGTCGAGCTCATCGCGGGCTTGAGCGTCTGAATCGCCTGCCCGAGGTGCGAACCCTTTGACGGCACGGTCATGGTCCCACAAGCGGCGGACGTCGCCAACTCGGTACACTTCAACTGGTCGAACGGAATGTCCAGATTGTGAGCGACGTGCACCGCCGCCACGAATTGGCCGAGGTTGCGGAAACCGGCGGCGGCCGCCTGAAGGTCGGTACCGGCCGGCAAAAGAGAGCTCAGCTTCGTGGAAAGCTGCGTGTTCTGCGTGAGCAACTGGCCCGGCGCATGTGGGCCGGAAGCGTCCATCCCATGCCCTCCGCCCATCGAGCCGGCTGCGGCCGACCCGCCGCTGGGGTGGCTCTGGCTGCGCCCCTGCCCAGCAGCCGGGATCGCCAGGATCCAAGCCGCCGCGGCTACTAACGTGATAGTCATGACTATGCGTTTCATGTGTTGCCTCCTTGGAAAAACCACACCGAATTAGTACGTCATTTTACAAAACCTAGAAACCTGGATGGCGCAAGATCGCGCGCATGTTCACGGCGATGCCGAAAGAAACAGTATTGAGAGCATAATGCGTGCTTCGGCTGTAGCCGACCGTGAGATCGATCCCTTTCACGGGCAAGAGATCCACCCCAGTACTGAATCCATTGTCCGCTGCCAGGCTCGTACCACCGGTGGTCCGGAGGCCTTGCAAAAACGGAGGACCGTGACCGCTGGACGTGCCAGAACCGTTTCCAGCAACCCGGCTGTCTATCGTTTGCGTTCCCCATGGCGCGACATCGAAGGCCGACGCCGCTACGCTAAACCAGTTGACAACGTGATAGGCGGCTCCGGCCTGGAAGTGGCCGAGTTCTCCGTAGGAGGCAAATGGCCGCCGATAGACGAACGTGTCAGGTATGGAGTTCGCGAGGCCCACCTCAAGAAACGGAGTCCAGTGGCCGAAATTGCGATCAATTCGATTCGTCCAGTCGTAGGTAACGTGGCCGGTGGAGATTCCGTCGGACGTACTGCCGGTGGGCGCCCGCCCTGTAAGCTGCGTCTTGAAATTCAGCATGGGATTGGGAAACGACAGCCGAGCCTGTCCGTAAACATCGCCCAGCTCCGTAAAGGAACTCGTCGTCGAAGCTCCAGAACTCGTAATGATATTGGCGCGAACGAAATAAACGGGAACGCCCCCGTCAATCAAAAGGTGGCGGCCGAACAGGTAGCCTACCGAAGAATCCAGCTGCATCACCTGGCCCTCGGTGTTCGAGCTTCCGTCAAATTGCTCGATCCACGTGAAGTGGTCCTCAGAGCGCACTGCCGGAGTCACGGACGAGGAGGAATTGCTGCTTGACGCAGTGCTATTATTTGCCTGCGCTTGCGCCCGCGGAGCTAAAAGTAGCGCCGCAAGGACAAGCAATGAACCGCACAGGCTTGCGGTCTTGTTGGCAGATTCGATCTGACTTCTCATCGGACCGGGGATCACTGGTGGGCTCGCCATTGTGTAATTCATTGTGATATGACGTTTTTTTGGCTGGAGCGACGTCAGCCTCCTTAGACACAGCCGAACCCATTAGATGCGGCAACCTAGCTGCCAAGAAGCCCGCGCGCCGTCGCCTGAACATAAGTGCTTGGTGTGCAATAGGTTAGAAGACAAAGAGACAGATTTTGTCAGTGTGGGGCCAGGATTTTACCCGCGCACTTATTACATGGTCCGAGGAGGAGAATTCTAGCCAACCTTATTCATAACGGAGGGCGGCCATGGGGTCGAGGCGGCTAGCGCGGAGGGCGGGGATGTAGCCGGCGGAGCAGGCAATGAGAGCGAGTGCGGCGGTGGCGAGGCCGAGCGTCAGCGGATCGTGGGGAGTGAGGCCAAAGAGCTGGCTCTGGACCACGCGGGTGAGCGCGAGAGAGGCCGTGACGCCGGCGGCGACGCCAATGGCGACGAGCAGGAGGACTTCGCGCATGACCATCCAAATGACGTTGCCGCGAGCAGCGCCAAGCGCCATGCGAATGCCGACTTCGCGGGTACGCTGCGCAACAGTGTAAGCCATGACACCGTAGAGGCCGATGACGGCGAGGAGAGTGGCGAGGAAGCCAAAGACGGCGGAGAGGCTGGCAATCATGCGCTCGGCGGAAAGAGAGTTATTGATCTGCACTTCGGTGGTGCGCATGGCGTAAACGGGGAGATTGGGATCCAGGTCGCGGACTTTCGAACGCACAGCAGACATTAATTGATTGGGATCGATGGCAGTCCGAACGTAGACGGTCATGCTCGTGAGCTGGCGGCTGGCCAGATAGGGAATGAAAGCCTGCTCGGGAATCTCGTCGCGGAGACTGGTGTACTTGAAATCCTTGACGACGCCGATGACTTCCATGTCGGTGGGCGTTCCGGGATCGGTACCGAAACCGATGTGGAGGCCAAGGGGATTTCGTCCGGCGAAATATTTTTTCGCAAACTTCTCATTGACCATGACGGTGGTGGGCACCCAGTTCCAGACCTCGGGACCGTGTTTGACGTCGCGATTGTCGTTGATGTTAAAGTCGCGCCCGGCGACGACCGGGACGCCGAGAGTAGCAAAATAATTCGGGCCAATCTGGTTCATGAAAGGCTGGGCATGCTCGTTGGGTTTCGCGGGACTGAAGCCCTCGACGGACATGCTGCTGTCCCATTCGTTGTCCTCGAGAATGCGCACGCCGGCGAGCCCCACGGATTGCACTCCAGGAATGGAGGCGAGCGCGTCTGACAATTGTGGATAGAAAACTTTAAGACGCTCGGGGGGGTAGCCGTTGAGCGAAGGATCGATATTGAAACCCACGAGCTTTTCCGCTGGAAAGCCGGGGCCGAGATTGCGGAGGTTGGCGAGACTGCGGACGAAGAGACCGGCGCCCACCAAGAGCAAGAGAGAAAGAGTGACTTGGGCGACAACGAGGCCCTTGCGCAAACGATTGTGGCCGCCGCCCACGATGGCTCCGGCTTGATCCTTTAGTGTTCCGGCGATGTTGGGCTTGGTGGTCTGGAGGGCAGGCACAAGACCGAAAATGATTCCGGTAAGGACGGTGACGGCAAGGTTAAAGAGGAGAATACGAAGGTCGGGGGCGCTGGAAATGTTCATGCCGCCGGAATCGGACGGGAGATAGGCCTGCATGAGCGCTTTGTCCGCCCAAAACGCAAAGGCCAGACCGGCGAGCCCGCCGAGCGCGGAAAGAGAAAGGCTCTCGATTAAGAGTTGTCCGATGATACGCGGGCGGGTGGCACCCATGGCCAAGCGAATGGCGATTTCCCTGGTGCGGCCGGAGCCCCGAACGAGCATGAGATTGGCGAGATTGGCACAAGCGATCAGCAAGACGACGCCAGTGGTGGCCATCAAGACCCAAAGCGGAGTGGAAAGCTGGCGGCGGGTAAACGAACGGCCCTGGGAGCCGGGCAAAACATCGATCCAACATTTCGAGAATTCGTCGCGGGCATATTGCGAGGCGTGACTGAAGGCGGCTTGCTGAACTTCCATCTCGAGCATGGAGTGCATGAAGGGCTGGAGAGCGGCCTTGGCCTGTTGCTGCGAGACGCCGGGCTTCAGGCGGCCGAAAGAGTTCACCCAGCGGGTGCGGCGATCTTTCAGCAAGTCTTCGGGATTGCCGACGATCATTTGCGCCTGCATCATGATGGGAACGAAGATTTTCGGGCTCTGCCCGAGTTCCACGCCGTCGAAACCCGTCTGTGCGACACCCACGACGGTCATTTTGTAATTATTTACAATCAAGGATCTGCCGATAATGGCGGGATCGGCTGCAAATCTGGACTTCCAAAAGGCGTAATTGAGGACCACGAGCGGATGGCCGCTTGGGACGCGATCATCTTCAGGCGTGAACATGCGCCCGAGCGCCGGGCCAACACCAAGCGTGGTGAAGTAAGTGCCGGAAACCAATTCGGCATTGACGCGTTCGGCCTGCTGGCCAAAAGAAAGGCTCACGGAAGTGGAGTAGCGGCAAAACATTTCGGAGAAGACTTCGTTGTGAGCCTGGAAATCGCGGTACATGGGATGGGAGATGGCATTGCCGCCCCAGTTGTTGCCGTAATGCTGTCCGCGCATGGTGAGCAGGACAAGTTGCTGGGGAGCCTTGACGGGCAAGAGGCGCAACAGAACCTGGTCCAGAAGCGTGAAAATGGCGGTATTGGCACCGATGCCGAGAGCCAGCGTGAGAATGGCTACGGCTGTAAAACCGGGAGTGCGCGCGAGCATGCGGAAGGTGTACTTGAGATCGCGAAGAACGCTGTCGAGCCAGCCGGCAAGGTTCACGGGGCGAGGGGCATCGTTGGCGGTGTTGGTCACAGGGACACCTCCGGATAGCTAGAAGTAGAGACGAGGAAAGAAGGGAAAAGTTTGATGAAATTTAGAGTGGCTGGCCGACGCCAGGAAAGCAAAATGGGAAAGAAAGCCGAAAACAGTTTCAGGTAAGTCTCGCAACATGCCCGGCGGGAGGGACTTAGTCGGCGCTGGTGGTGGCCAGCTTTCGGAGTTCGAGGGGCTCGGTGCGCGGCTGGAAAAACGCGGCGACGCGGTCGATGATCTCGTTGAGCGATATGCCAGGGCGGAAGCCGGTGAGAGCATGGAGTTTTTCGACTGAAGGAACGCGGCGCATCATGTCCTCAAAGCCGGGCTCGTAGGCCTGGTCGTAAGGGACATACTCGATCGGAGAAGTGCTGCGGGTACGCTCCTTCACCTTTTGGGCAAGGCCCTCGATGGAGATTTCCTCGGTATTGCCGACGTTGATGACTTCCCCGACGGCGCGATCCGTGTCCATCAAGCGGACCAGGCCTTCGACGGTGTCGCGCACGTCGCAAAAACAGCGGGACTGTTTTCCAGTGCCGTAGATGCTGATGGCGGTGTTGTCCAAGGCGGATTTGACGAAATTGGGCAGCACCATGCCGTAGCGGCCGGTCTGGCGCGGGCCGACGGTGTTGAACAGCCGTACGACGATGACCGGGAGCTTCTTTTCTTTCCAGTAAGAGAGCGCGAGGAATTCGTCGAGGGCCTTGGAGGCCGCATAGCTCCAGCGGCCTTTGGTGGTGGGGCCGAGGACGAGGTCGGCTTCCTCGTGAAACGGCACATCGGTACTCTTGCCATAGACTTCCGAGGTGGACGCGGTGAGAACGAGCTTGCGCTTCTTGCAGGCGGCTTCGAGGATCAGTTGCGTGCCGTTGACGTTAGTCTCGATGGTGCGCACGGGGCTTTCGACGATCAGTTTGACGCCGACAGCGGCGGCCAGATGAACGATTATATCGGCGTCGTCGACAAGCTCGGCGAGCAACTGGCGATTCTCGATGTTGTCGAGGTGATATTGCATGCGGCCGGAAGATTTGAGATGGCGGATATTCTCGACGCTGCCGGTGGAAAGGTTGTCGAGCAGAACGACATGATCGCCACGGTCGAGGAGCCGCTCCGCGAGATGTGAGCCGATAAAACCGGCGCCGCCGGTGATCAGATAGCGCAAAGGGCCTCCTTACAGAGCCTGCGAGTCATCATCATCGACGTAATCACGGGAAACGTGTTCCGTGACAGCTTCGGAGTCTTCTTCTTCGTGAGGAGACTCACCGGCTTCCTGGGGACCATATCCATACGAATACGGATAATAGCGGTAAGAGTAGTAGTAATCCGGGGCGCCGGAATCCACGGCATTGAGAACGACGCCGAGGATGTGGCACTTCACGCTATTGAGCAAGTCGCGGGTGCGAGTGAAGGCTTCCTTGGGCGTTTCGCCGCTGCGAACGACGAGGAGGACGCCGTCGACCTGCACGGAAAGAATCACGGCATCGGTGGCGGCCATAATCGGAGGCGAATCGATGACAATAAACTTGTACTTGGTCCGGAGTTCAGCGATGGCCTCGGCAAGCTTGTGGGAAGAGAGCAAATCCGCCGGATTCGGAGGGAGGGGACCAGTGGGAATGGCGGCGAGATTGGGAATGGCGGGGTGCGGGATGGAAACCAGATCAAGAGTGGATACGCCGGCCAGATAGGAACTGAGGCCCGCGTACTTTCCAGCGCCCAGATTAAGGAGGCGGCCGATGCCGGGTTTGCGAAGATCGGCGTCGACAAGCACGGTGCTGTCACCGAGCTGGGCAAGGGTGACGGCAAGATTTGCGGCGGCGGTGGTCTTGCCTTCGCGCGGCAGGGCGCTGGTGACCAGGATGACCTGCGGCGGATGATCGGCCTGCGAAAGCAGAATGGAAGTTCGCAAGGCGCGAAACGCTTCCGACATCTGCGACTTGGGCAGGTGCTGGGCAACCAGCTCGATGCGCTTCTCATGACCGTTGGAGGAGAAGCCTTGCAAGAGGCCCGGGCGCTTGCCATTGCCGTTGGTACCGGCAAATTGCGGCACGACCGCAAGGGAAGGCAGACGGGCAAGCGTTTCTATGTCGTCCGGAGTCTTTACGGTGTTGTCGAGGTATTCGCGCATCAGAGCCAAACCGATGCCGCCGACCAAGCCAACGAGAAAGGCCAGAGCGACATTGCGAGTCTTGGCCGGACGCGACGGGGTGGAGGGAATCATGGCTGGATCGACGACTCGAATATTGGAAGAGCGTAAACTTGCGGAAATTGCAGTTTCCTTTAACTTGGTCATCAGACCTTCGTAAAGAGCCTTGTTGGCCTCAGCCTCGCGCTTGAGGATGTTGTACTCAACAAGCTTTTCGGCCATCTGGTTGGCGGCAACCTTTTGATCGTCGAGGGCGCCGGTCATCATGGTCTCGTGTTCGCGGGCTTCGCGGAAATCGCTTTCGAGGACGTCCACGATCTTCTGTTTTTCCTTTTCGATGCGGTCGTCGATATCTCTCACTTGGGCCTGGAGGCGCTGGACCTTGGGAAAATTGGGGCCGTACTGGCTGAGGGCGTCGGTATACTGGCTGGAAAGATCGGCGTGTTTTCGAAGCAAATCCATAAAGGTAGCATTGCTTTGGACCTGGGGAACGGCATCCAAATTCCCCGACTTTGCAAATTGGAAAAGCGATTCCTTTTTCATGCGCTCGCTCTGCGCGTCGGTGAGTTGCTTGTTGATGTCAGCGAGCCGCTGGGTGGTGATGTTTTGCTTGTCGTCGAGGGTCCAAATCTGATTCTGCCGTTCGTAGGTGATAAGCGCGTCTTCGGACCTCTGAACCTTGACCCTTAGATCGTCCAACTGGCCAGTGAGCCAAGTGGAAGCCTGGGCCGTGGACTCATACTTACTGCGGAAGTTCTGCTCGATGTAGGATGCGATGTGCGCGTTGACAATGCGCGCGGCGAGCTGGGGATCGGTGGATTCAAAACTGACGTCCATCAAACGGCTGCTGGGAACGCGCTTGACAAAAAGACTCCCCAGAAACTCAGCAAGTTCGATCGGACGTTTCTGGTTCGCGAGACTGCCGCTGGCAATGGCTTCCGAGGGCCCGCCGGGGGAGGAAAATTCCGGACGAGCGGAAAGAGCGTTGTTACGGATGGTTTGCAGCGCAAGCGTTTCGCTGGTGAGGATCTTGGATTGCGTCTCGATGTAATTCTCGAGATCCATCATGTAGTCGTAGGAATCCGAGCCCTGGAAAGGAAGGATATTGGCATTCTCACGGTCAATTTCAACACGGGCGGTAGCTACATAAACGGGCTGCATGCGGAAAGTGGCGATGGCCACAATAGTCACGACAGCGAGCATGAAGGAGAGAATCAGCCACTGATGCTTGCGCAGAATCAGCAGGTAATCGTAGAGGTGGGGTTCCCTCGGGGAGAGTTCAAAAGAAGGAAAGCGCGGCGGCAGGGGGACAATCTCGGCGGCGGCGCCATTGGAACCATTTTCTCGGGATACGAGTTTATTTTCGTCGTCCATTTTCTAGTGGTAGGCAACCCGATAAAGCGCGACCCCGGTGCCCAGCGCGACACCGAGTTCCAGAGTTCTAACCATCGCCTGTTTCCCCGCGCTGTTCGGTACGTACAAAATGTCGCTGGGCTGAAGCAGAACATCCTCTTCCTTACGATCCATTACCTTTTTGAGATTAACGGCGACTTCATGCTGCTGTCCTTGAGAGTCCTTGCGAACGATGACGGCACGGTCGCTCTTCGCGGTGCGGTTCAAACCGCCGGCGAGCGCCAAAACTTTCAACGTGCTCATGTGCCCACGGTCGTTGGCAAGTACGAAGCCGCCGGGCCTGCCTACCGCTCCGAAGACGTAGACAATTCCCGAGTGAGGGACGGTGACGATGTCGCCGGCCTGGAGAACGATGTTGTTCGTGACGTCGCCGGTTTCCATCAGTTCGTTGAGGTTGATAGTAATCGTATTGTTCAAGGGAGGTGGTTCCGAGGAAAGCTGAGAATTCGAGGAAGCATTGGGGAGCGCCGCGCCGGGAAGGGGAACCTCCGGACCGATCACCGGAGGCTCTGACGGATCGGCTGCGGCAGGCGGCTCCGAGGCGGGACGAGTCACGATCACAGTGTCGCCGGCGTCAGTGGCGACGCCACCCGCCTCCGCCAAGACCTCCAGGATAGTGGTTGGGCGGTCAGCCTGGTAAACCATGGCATGGCCGACGGCCCCAACGACGGTGATGGGCTTACTGTTGGCTTCCAGTACTTCGGCAATTTTTTGCTGGGCCTGGACTTCGGTTAATCCAGCGACGTGTAAGCGCACGGGTACCAAAGGGATGCCAATGGCTCCTGTTTGACTGACACGCACTTCCCGGCTGAGTTCTTTTACGTCAAAAACATCAAGGTCCAGGAGGTCGCCATTGCCGATGACATAGTCGTGCGGCGTGAGCCGCGCAGCAGCCGACATCTGGCGAATGCGGTCGTTAACCTGCTGTGGCGTTTCGAGAACGGCCTGCTGAGCGCTGCTAGATGGCGCCAGAACCAGTAATGCAAGCAGGGCAGTCGGAACGAGACACAACACCAACGCACCCAGTCTGGCTGGCTGCATGAGAATAGATGACCCCCGAGCATGATTGCACAGGGAGAACCCGCAAATCAATCAAGGATTTGGATGAGGCCGAAAATGCAGACGGGATGCGGCTTGCGAATTGGCTTGTTGGATCTCTGAAGTGGCCAAGTGGGCCATCAGGAAAAACAAGAGAGCGTTAGAGGGGATGTGCAGGTTGAAGTCGACAAGACTGTGAACGAGGAAGCCGCTGCAAGCTAGCAGGCCAGAGAGCTGTAACGCGGCGGGAAAAGAGGTATTGAGTTGGCGAAACCGTTTTATGGACTCCCAGAGCAAGACACCCAGAAACCAGGCGCAACAGAACCCTCCGAGCAGGCCCGTTTCGGCGAGTGCCTCGAGGTAGTCGTTGTGGGCATGGTTGACGATTTTTCCGTCGTAAAGTGATTCGTAAGGCGGATAAACGATTTGCAGAGTGCCCTGGCCCGTTCCAGTGACCGGATTATGCAAGAAGATTTGCCAGGTATCCCGGCGCATGGAAGCCCGCTTGCCGGCGGTCACTTCGAGAGACTGAAAAGATGAAAAGCGCTGCAGGAGCGGGCCAACGCCCAGCCAGCTAACCAGGAGCAGGGCCGCGAGCCCAACGGCGGCTCCGGCGAGCAACTGTTTGCCCCTGGTGCGACGCAGAACCATCGCAAGCGCCAACAAAGCCAATTCGAAGCCAAAACTCACAATGCCACCACGGGAGGCGGAGAGAAAGAGTGCGCCAATGGGGAGAACAGCGAAAACCCCAACGACGAGCCAGCGCTCGCGCCGCACCCTGCCCAAAACCAGGGGAACGAGGGCGAGGGGGAGAATTAATTCCACGAATCCGGCAAAGTGATTGCGGTTGGCGTAGGGGCCGAACGGAATTCCGCCAAAGCGCATTTCGCGAAACCAGTAGAGCTTCCCGTTGAAGGTGAGGTGCTGGAGAATGCCGAAGATGCAGACGAGAAACCCGAAAAACATTCCGAACCAAACGAAACCGCGCCAGTCGTGAAGCGTTCGAAAGGCTTGTGCGGCAAGAAAGAGGAGGATCACATCGGACAGGAGGAGCAGAAGCTCCATGCGCGTGCTGTAAGAAGAGGCGGTGCGACGAAAGAGCCATTGGACGAAAACGATGATCGAAAAGATGGCTAACGGCGGGAAAAGGGGAGACAAGACAATTTGCTCCGCCCAATCCTCAACGCCTCCGTGGGCGGCGACGGCGAAAACGACCAGGGCGCAAATGCCGACGCGCAACCACTTCATGGTTTGGGATGCTCCGCGGGGTTGGGAACCAATGCGACATCATCAACCCAGGCGATACCTTGAATCCTGTTGTCGGCTTCCTCGCTAGGATAGCGGACTATGCAAACTTGCAATTCCTGAACATCCTTTCCCGAAGACCACGGTAGATCGATTGGGGTCCAAGTTTGGGCACCATGAACGTCCAGCGAAGAGACAACAGAAACATCCTGCGTTCCCAGAGAACGCAACTGGAAGCGAATGCCCTGATTCGTGGTGAGCGCTTTGGTTCTAACCCACGCCGAGAAGCGATAGCGGGTTGAGGGCCGCACGGGGACGAAATGACAAACGCCAGAGAAATTGACGTTGGATTTTCCGTCAAACGCGAGCCGCAAGGAACGATTGCCGGAGTGCTTCTCCTGCATATTTATGCTCAATTGCACGTTGCGAGAACCCTCGGGAAAAGACCAAGAAAAGCCTCCGCCGATCACACCTGATTCGAACCCGCCATCCCACAGGACCGAACCTGGCGGACCTTGAAGATCCGCCAAACCTGCAAAGGAGAGTGCCTGGTCCCAAACGCGGCTGGCTTCCGTGATACGTTTTTCGTCCATCAAGGCGCCGACCATGGGAAATGAATCCTGTAAATTTAGACGGGGATGTAAGGCGGCGAGCCGGTCCCATACCTTGAGGGCATTCCCGGTGTGTCTGTCTTCTGTTTGGTCCGAGATCACATCGAGGTAGGCCGCGGTAACCGGCGGAAGGACGCGATCGAGAGTGTTTTCGAGACTGGATCCCGCGCGGAGGGAACGGGAGAAGGCCTCCGGGGCGCGCTTGAGGTCCGCCTGGACGGCGAGGCGCATTTCGGTGGAGGCGGGGTCAAGCTCTCCCTGCCGCAATAGAAAATTGCCGTATTGCCAGGAGACCTCAGCCGAAAGGGGATAGGCCTTCTTAGCCTCCAGAAAGGCGGCACGTGCGGCAGGGAGTTCGCCCTCCGATTCATAAACGGTAGCAAGGGCCAGCCAAATATCCGCAGATCCTGGATTTAATTCGAGAGCGGAGCGGTAGGCGCGAATCGCCCGCGAGGCGTTGGCGTCCTCGAGGTCGTACTGCCAAAAGCGGCCCAAGAGATACCAGTTGCGCGGGTCAGCGGGCTCGAAGCGCGTGGCGCGCTCGTAACCCTGGGCCGTTTGTAGGCCAGCCTCGTACGCAGCGTAAGCATTTCGAATGCTGAAATAAGAGACGACCAGGGCAAGGGCGCAGGAAGCGGCGGCAATTATCCCGCGCTGGGTGTTGCTAGAGAGACGTAGAATCATTCCCCCGGTACTGTGCCTAGACCGTTTCTGAGTTGCAAGAAAAATGTCGACTGCGTATCGATACCATTGCCGTAAAAGGAGATTCGGCGAAGATTCCGGTCTGGGAGCGGCGTCACCCGCGTTAGCGGGAGAATTCTCTAGAAAGGTCCGATGCACGCCGGAATGCTTCGTGCCAGGAAGAAAAAAGGCGCGGGAAACGCTCCGCGGCCGATTGCGCAATTTTCTGCAAGGAAGCTGCTCCATCCATCCTTTCTAAAATCCAAAGGTCCGCCTGCCCTGCCTCAGAGAGTAGAGGAGCATAGTCTACCGCCTGGCATCGCAGTGACTGAGGCGAGAAATTTGCCCCCAAAAATGTCGATTGCTCAAAGTGGAGTTGCGCACTATTGGCCGCAGCAGAGATCGTCGTTTTCCACCGCCAAATGTAATCCTGACCAACGAGATCGGCGTGCAGTTCTACATGAATTTCCCGGCCTTTCTCAACCGCCACGGGCTCAAGCCAGGGGAGAAACAATTGGCCATATACGGTTCCCACTGACTCTGGCCCGGAAGAATAACCGATTTTCTCAAAGAGCTTTGTCTCGAACCACAGGCACACTCCGTGAGCCGTTCCACCACGAGCCGCTTGAAAGTTCAATTCAGCGGCGACTCGTGCCGGAGCCTCCACCGTATAGTCGAGTAAGCCCCAATTCTGCGGTTGAGTTAGAAGCTGATCATTCTTGAAAGACGAGCCGTAAGTTTGATTAAGGACGGGCAAAAGCAATGGCGAGAGATCTACTCCAGGAACCGCGCTCTGCCAAGGGGATGTAAGACGAGAGTAATACTCATCGGCCTCGATCACGGCTGCTTTCAGTGTGTCCTGCTGTGGAATCATGATTCCCCCCGCCGCGAGGAATCTCTGCCGAGCGTCTTCCAATGACGGAATCACATGGTCATAGAGCGGCAGCACGCCCCGAATATCGGAAACGATGACGTTGACGCGCTCTGGCAGTTCCGTCTTGCGCGAGTCACTTTGGAAAAACTCGATGCGGTCCGTGAAACCGTTCACGGCCGCGAGCCGCCGAGCGAATTCAATGCTGTCGTCTGATTCGATTGCGAAAACGCGGCGCGCGCCCGCCCGGCAGGCTAACAGCGAAAATACGCCAGGGCCGCAACCAATTTCCGCAACAGTGTCACCTGGACCCACAGCAGCTGCAATCGCCTTTGCATATGCGTCGAAGCGCCCAGCATCAGCGATCATCTTTCCGAACTCACGGAGTGAATACATCTCAGAGCGCGGAGGCTCGGGCCGCGGCGTCATAGGCGGCAGATAGACGCTCGGCGTCCGCGACGACCAACTCACACAGGGCACCGATACGTCGGGGGTCGAGATGCGGAACGATTCGCCGTATGGGCACCTGCGCGACGAGCTTACCCAGCGCGTCAAACTCTGCGGCGCGCTGACTCCGGTCCAGCAGCCAGTTCATATAAGTATTCTGCACGAGTTCGAGAATCGCCTCTCGGGCGCTCAGCAGTTCTATCCGAGGTGCATCGGGCTCCGTAACACGTGGAGCGAAGAGGTATACGGCGCTTACAACTTGACGTTTCGCTTCGAACTTCGCATTCCCGCCATCCAGCGGCAGAAAAAGCTTCTCCCAGTTTGGTGTCAGACGCGGCAACGAGTCTGGGGTTCCAAGCAGTTTCTCTACCGCGTCCGGCCAGAGACAAACGCGAGGATAACCTGGTTCAACGTGAAATCTTCCGTCTTGTTCGATGAGCGGGGTTATGTCTTCACACAGGACGGGGATTCCTCGCAGCGCGAGGGCCGCTGCTGTCGTGGACTTGCCGGCCTGGCTTTCGCCGCACAGGGCGACTGCCTGTCCTCCGATGCATACGGCGCTGGCGTGGAGCGCCAAAACACTCCGGCGTCGCAGAACAAATCCCATGACCGGCCCCAGGAGATAGGTCGCCACATCCTCATTTGTGAGAGGCGGCAGACAATTGCCCCAAATACGCTTCGCCGCAGCATCTACAAAGAAGAGCGCTTCATTGCCATAGGCCAGTTCGAAAAATTCTTCAGCTCCGTACGAAGTAAGCGTGAAAGGAGAGTTGTCTCGTTCAACTTCTCCGGGCCTCGGGTGCTCCAATCGGCGCGGCAAGCGGATGGCTTCCCGGACCCAGTCCGGTTTGGGACCGAGACTGACTGCGATGTCATAGGATTCGAGATCAATGGCTTCTTCGCGTAGGGCAGAAACCGGAGTGTCACAGCTGAGGGTCAGACCGTACGCGCGATAAGGATAAGTCACTGGCGAGGATTCTCACAATGCAAGACTGCTCGAAGGCTTGAATCAGGTCCGCATGTTATGTTTTGTATTGTCGAACTGTCCCATCCCCGACGGCGTGGTCATGGTCAACTGAGTTAAGTCGCCGTAGACAATGAGTTTAGGTGCCTTATACAGCTTTTTCACAGGAACTTTTGACGGGCGCTTCATTCATTGTCTCCATTTGGAACTTTAACGAATCCGTTTCTCGTTTACAACGCCTTTTACATTTAGCCAATAGCATAGAGAAACAGGGCGCAGCTCGACCCAAAGAGTGGAACCCGCACCCGTCTCCAAAGTTGTGCCAAGCTGCTCCCAATCCACAAAGCCACGAAGCTCTGCCGTCGGCTCAGGAAGGGGCAATGGTCTCCATGTCTTGCTCTCGATGGAATGCTTGATGAGATCACCGAGAAGCGGAGTCTTCGGACGCGTGCGAACTTCTTCCGGCAGCATGCCACTCATGGCCTCGCGGAGTAGCGCCTTTTCCATGCACCAGGGCACCGGTGGCACTCGCAGGAGGAATCGCAACAGGCGCTGATCGAGGAGCGGCGCACGCAACTCGACGGGCACGCCGGTCCAGCCTGCGTCTTCACTTTCTAGTAGGCTCGCCCAATACTTGCTGGAGAAACCTGCAAAAGCAATGGGATGCAATAGATGAGCGGTTTTTGGAGATTTCTGAAGTTCCTGCCATCGCCCGCGGAGATTGTGTCGTTCAGCGAAGTGTGGCTCCAGCCATTGCGGAAATTCTGTCAGCGGGTTCGTACGGCCTACCCACCGCCGCAGCCGGGTGCGAAAACCTGCCCGTAATGGCGGGATGCGTCCATGCTTCAGGATATACCGTCCAAACGTCTTCACGATGGTCCCGAAACGACGCCTGTGGAACAGGTAGGTCAGGTAGGGCCACGCTTGTCCGGTAAGGATGTCATCTCCGCCATACCCTGAAAGGACGACTCGCGCGTGGCCTTGCACTTGGCGGTATTGCCGTTGGCTTAGAAGGAGAAAAGGATCGTGACACGGCTCGGGTGTGCGCCCCAGCGAATCTTCCCAACCTTCGTAGGGGAGACAGGAAGCAGCGGAAAGAATCTCGATACTTATGCCGAGATTCTCTGCAACAAGCGAAGCCAAGTAGCCTTCTTCATCGTTGAAGATGGGCCGACAATCGACCGTGTAAGCGCGCAACTGGCCGCTCGCCCCATCTTTCTTCGCAATCTTACAGGCCACAGCTGCGACGCTAGTCGAATCGAGTCCGCCACTCAGGAAAATGCCACAGGGCCGGCGCGGCAACCGGTCGCGAACCGCCTTCTCCAGAAGCTCCTGGAATCGCTCGACATATTCCTCTGGCCGCGTCAGCCAAAGCGGCTCTTCGATGGGAAAATCGGTGTAGCAACGGACGCACAGCTCTCCGTCCGAATAAACCAAAGTGTGTCCAGCCGGTAGCCTGTGAATATCTCCATACACTGTCCTCGCCCCGTCTTGACACCATTCTCGCAGGAGAAAATCGCCTATGAATTGATTAAATCTCGAACGCAGCAAAGGCGACGTTCGGTCCCGTCCCACAGTGCGAAAGACAGGTCTCCATTGAGTTTCGCTAGCCCATCCTTACCCCAGCACCGCCAGGCCCGAAGAATCAACTCCTCGTCGGTAACCTCCGCTGTGATTGACGCATCGCTTAGCTGGCGCAACAGGTCTTCCCGCCCGTCGAGGCGCACGTCACCGAGCAACCACACGCGTCCATCCAACGTGTATGGTTGCTCCGAAGATTGGGGCGCTGGTCCGGTGCGGAGAAGTGTGAAGCAAAATCCCGCGGCGGCCCGAGTCCAAATGTGCGTGGCATCCGGTCCACGAAACTCCAGACCCGCAGCCATGCGTTCGAGTAAACCTGGGTCCGGAGTGTTCTCCGCAGTACAGATAATGCCTGCAAACCCGCTCATCTTGCCTCCGATAGCAGCAAGTCAAGGGGCGCGTCGAAGGCCGTGCAGTGTTGATGCCTCGCTTTCGGCTCGTTCAAGATCGCTCCATTGCGTTTGAAGCCGCGCAAAATTAGGAAATCAAATCTTGCCGCCGCGGCTGTGTTTTCGCGCTAAACGAAAAGGCCGGCGGGCGGCTTCAATAAACCAGTTGCCTTTCCTGTAAGCTCCGTCCTCCCAGTCTTCTTCAGTCGGCAAAAAAGTGAGCCTGAGCAGATACGCGGGAGCGGCAATAAGCCCGCCGCGCATGTGCATGCGGAAAAGGGCACGTTCGATTAGACCGTGGGGAGCGTAGCCCGCGGCGGGCAGCCACCGGCAAGTTTGCTGCGCGAGCCGGCCCGCCACGCTATCCGCCTGCACCGTCGCAAGAACATCGCCGGGCAGTTGCGCCTTGAGCAAATCCGCGGCAAGGCGCAGCCCTGTGTGCAACATGCGTTCCGCTGCCACTGCTCTCGCCGAATCCGCAACGCGATACCAATCGATGCCCGTTTGGCGGGAGATCAGAGCTGCAACATCGGCAATCCACATCAAACGCTCCCAAAAATGTTTTGCGCCATGAATGCAGATCAACACAAGTTCATCTTCCACGGAAAGAGCGGGAGCTTCGCGGGCGTCCAGGGGCACGAGGATTTGCCGGGCGAAGAATTCCTCGAGAGGGAGCCGGCGAGGAAAATAGCGCAGCGTGCAATCGTTGTGGAGTTCGACCAGGAGTTTCGAGTCCGGCTTGGAGAAAAGATACTGGCCGGGAATTTTCCCGGCATCGATGGCCCTAAGCGAGACTGAAGGCAGGTAGCCTGCGGCAATCATCAATTCAGTGGCGGGGCGGATGTCCCGTTGGCGAACGAGCAAGTCCAGGTCGCCGTAGTTGCGCATCGCCGGGTTACCATAGGCCTGCACTGCGAGCACAGGCCCTTTCACAACTAGCGCGGCAATTCCCTCCAGGTTGAACCGATCCAGTATGCAAAATAGCTCCGCCGTCAGCCGCAGGGTAAGAAAAATTCGCGAGCGCTGGCGATTGATGAGCGTTTGCTTTATTTGCGAGGGGACCAAATCTACCGGGAGTTCGCCCAGGCACGCCGCGACATGGCCCCCCACTCCGTGTTCTTCCGCCAGGACCAGCAAGCGCGTCCAATCGGCGGCGCGAAGCAGGCTCGAAAGCTTCTGGCGGTCTGGGGATGGAGAAGCGCACTCGAGTAGCGCGACCCATTCGTTTGCGAACGCAGCGATGTCGGATAGCGGGTGTGAGGCTGTCGGCGCGGACATGATGATCCAGAGTTAGTGTACGCGATTGGATGAGCTAATTCGCGAGAGAGGATGCAGAAGAGTCTTTGCGTGCCGCCTGGACGGCTACTTTCCGATGGCGGCGGACAACGTCTCATCGCCGCGGCCACGGCGGCGGACATCGATTCCAAGCCGCTTGATTTTCTGATTGAGCGTTGAAAGAGGAATGAGAAAACGCTCGGCTGCTTCGGTCTGGTTCCAGCCGGTGCGTTCCAGCATATCAATGATGAGGCGGCGCTCGATCTCGTCCATGATTTGAAACATGGACGGCTGCGGATGGTCGGCGGAAGAACGCGAACCAGGCTCGCCGGGAAGCGGCGGCAAGAATTCCGAGAGCTGCAAACGCACACCACGAACGATTTCCTTGCTGCGAATGCTTTCCGGGAGCAAATCCACATCAACGCGCTCCTGGGTGGAAAGGACGACGGCGCGCTCGACAACGTTTTCGAGCTCGCGGACGTTGCCGGGCCAGTCGTAATCCATCAGGAGTTTCATGGCCGCCGGCGTAAACTGCCGGAGCGGCTTTGTATTTTCCAGGCAGTAGCGGTCCATGAAATGCGCTAGCAGGAGTGGCACATCTTCGCGGCGGTCGCGAAGCGGAGGAATCTGGAGGTGGATCACGTTCAGGCGATGGAACAAATCTTCGCGGAAGCGGCCCTCGCGCACCAGCGCAAGGAGTTCGACGTTGGAAGCGGCCACGATGCGCACATCCACTTTTAGTTGCTCGGTGCCGCCGAGGCGCATGAATTCCCGCTCCTGAATCACGCGCAGAAGCTTGGCCTGCGTTTCCGGGCTGATCGTGGCAATCTCATCGAAGAAGATGGTGCCTTGATCGGCCACTTCGAAGAGGCCCTTCTTGGAAGCAACCGCGCTGGTGAAGGCGCCCTTCACGTGGCCGAAAAGCTGGGACTCGAGGAGGTCCACGGGGATCGATCCCGTATTCACTGGCACAAAAGCTTTATCCGCACGCGTGGAGGCGGAGTGAATAGCCTTGGCGATGAGTTCCTTACCCGTGCCGCTCTCTCCGCTGATGAGAATCGTGGAACGCGAAGGCGCGACCTGAGTGACAAGGTTCAGGAGCACTTGCATTTTGTCGCTCTTGCCGACGATGTTGGGAAAACTGAAGCGCTGCTTGAGGGCGCGTTTGAGCTGGACGTTCTCATCGCGGAGGCGCCGCGATTCCACTGCTTGTGCCACTTGCGCCAGCAATTCATCGTTGGACCATGGCTTGGTGATGTAGTCCATCGCTCCATTCTTGAAAGCGGCGCGGGCCATCTCGATGGAGCCGTAGGCGGTAATCAGAACGACAGAAAGCTGCGGATCGCGGCGGTGAATCTCCTTCAGCATGTCCAGGCCGTTGCGGTCCGGCAAGCTGACATCCAGCAGGAGAAGATCGTAGGGATGCTGTTCCAGTTTCTCCAAGCCGGATTCGCCGGTTTCCGCGCTGGAGACGCCGTAGCCTTCGCCCCTCAGCAGGAGTTCGAGGCCCTCACGAATTTCCGATTCGTCATCAACGACGAGAATGGAACCCTTAGACATGGACCGCTTTCTTGGCCGCGGGGAACTCGACGTGGAAGGAGGTGCCTTTGCCAGGCGTCGAGCGCACGTCAATCTTTCCGGCATGTTCCTTGATGATTCCGTAGCTCACCGAGAGTCCCAGGCCGGTGCCGCGGCCGCTGGCTTTTGTGGTGAAGAAGGGATCAAAGATGCGATGGATGTGTTCGCGAGGGATGCCAGCGCCCGTATCCGCGACTTCGATTTCGACGCTCCCGTTGTGCGCTGCGGTGCGGACTTCGAGCATTCCGCCGCTGGGCATAGCATCACGCGCGTTCAAGAAAAGATTCAGGAAAACTTGTTGCAGCTTGTTGGCTGATCCACGAACGGGCGGCAAGGCCTCGCCGAGTTGCTTCATCACCTGAATGTGCGAGGTCTTAAGCGGGTGAGCCACGAGCGACAAGGTCTCTTCTACCACGCGGTTTACGTCAATGTCGGCGGCTTCCCCCGCTCCGGTGCGTGAAAAATTGAGCAGATTGTTGACGATCTCGCTGGCGCGAAACGTCTGCTTGACGATTTTTTCAATGATCGATTGGCGCGGGTCGCCTTCCGGCATCTGCTTCGCAAGCATCTGAATGTAGTTGGAAATGACCGCGAGCGGCGTATTCACTTCATGAGCGACGCCAGCGGCGAGAAGCCCTAGCGAAGTCAGCTTTTCCGTCTGCGACATTTGCTCTTCCATGCGCTCGCGCTGGGTCACGTCATCGAACAGCAGTAGGCGGCCAATCCGCACGTTCGACTTGCTTACCAGGGGCGTGATGGAGACGTTCAACGTAAGCGTTTTCCCGTGATGCTGGAGCCTCTGTTTATAGATGCCGGTAATTTGTTCCTGGTCTCCCCGCGCGGCGATTTCGCGCGCCAGTTCTTCCGGCAGCAGCGAACTGAGCTGGCGCCCGACAGATTCCTGCCGCGACACACCAAAAAGTTGCTCCATGCGCGTGTTCCAGGATTCCACGAGGCCTTCCAGGTCAACAGACAGCACGCCGACGTTCAAGGATTCCACGATATTTTCGCTGAAATCCTTGAGGCGGGCGATCTCCAGGGCTTTTTGTTCGAGCGAGCTGTAAAGCTGCGCGTTGTCGAGAGCCACGGCGAGGTAACCGGCAATGGTCTCGACCAGCTCGACGTCATCGCTGGATAGAAAATCTCCGTCAACCGTCTTCCCAAGGCCAAGAACCGCCACGGTATGCTCGCGGATGCGGCAGGGGACAAAGTAGTTGAGGTCGAGCTGCTCAAGCGTGTGCCGAACGGAATCACTGACGTCTCTTGCCGCACGGGGCGACTCAAAAAAGAGCCCCCCGCGGGCAAACTCGGGCCGGGCCGGCTCGAGGAAACTGAGATCCAAAAACTCGGAGAGGCGCACGCCCATCGAACGCGCAATGCGCATCTGGCCGGGTTGCACGGCGTTTTCCACAAAAATCGCGAGGCGATCGACAAGCAACGTCTGCGAGATACGGTCCATGACCGAGCCCAGCATGGGATCGAAACGCACTTCGTTCGTCAGCGTGCGTCCGAACTCAATGAGCGTGCGGCGGTAATCAAGACGGTCGCGGTAGAAAAAGCGGTCCAAGCGCCCTTGAATCCACGCGCGGATCGGCTGAAACAAAAACGCAGCCATGACGATGGCAATCATGCCCCCCACAGGGCCATTCGTCGGCGTATGGAAAATCTCAGCGCTCAACGCGACCAGGGCGAAATAAAGCGCAGCGACCCCGGCGGTTGCCGCGGTATACGCCAAGCCGCGCTTGAAAATAATGTCCACATCCATCAGTCGATAACGAATCACGGCGTAGCCAAAGCACAACGGGATCAGCACCAGGCTCAATACCGAGAATTGCATCCAAGGACGCAACGCCACGCCGAACACCAAAGGAAGGATGTAAAGCAGAGAGGCTGGCAAACTGCCGACCAGAGTTCCACCGGTGAGCCATTTCAATTGTTGGCGAAGAACACCGGAAGGCGCTTCGCGGTAGCTCCCATAAAAAACAAGGCCAGCAGCCAGGAAACACGCGGCAAGATAACCGAACTCGATTTTCCGGAGGAGCAGGTAGGCGCCCAGCCAAGGCACAAACCCCAAGGCGTTCAGCGCCGTGCTCACATGAATCGTAAGAAGGGCAAGAGGCAGGAAGTAGATGGCCAAAAGTTTCGAGGAGGAGCGGATGGTTGTTTCAGAGCGCCCCGGGAATACCAATGCAAAGTGGAGCAGCAAAGCAGGAGCCAGCAGCCGCGCGGCAATTTCTGACCAGTACACTTCCCAGTCGAAGGTGTCCAATTTCCCGCTGAAATGGAAGGACCAGAGAATGAAGGAGACCAGGCAAAAAACATAGAAGTGCACAGCACGGGGAGCATTCCAGCGGCGGATAAAAATGAACAAGCCGATAAACAGATAAAGCAGGCCCACGACACGCAGGTAATTCTCGATCGCCAAGGGCTTTTCCGCCGGTGCGGTAAGCAGCGGCGTCTCGAACTCCTCACCACCGCGCGAGAGCTTATAGCGAACCTGGGTCCACAAACCCGCGCGTTCCAGCCAGCGAGCCACCTCAGCCGCTCTCGTGATCGGGACGCTATTGAAGTTCAACAGGGTGTCGCCGGGTCGAATCCCGGCACGAGTTGCAGGAGAATTTGGCGAAACTTGACTGGCCTGAATTCCGTGGTCCGTATCGAGCCAGGTTACCCCGTCGTACACCACCTCGAAGCGGCTGCGCTGATCGAAATTGATCAAGGCAAAAATCACCGCCGCCAGCGTCGCCAGTGCCAGCACGACGGCCCCAAGGCTAACTCGGAGATTTTGCCTCATCGCTTGCCCAGGCAAGGTTAGACCTCGCCGCCAAAAAACAGGTGCAAACCAATGTCCATTGTTTGGTAGATGCTCATGCGCAGAACCCTATTATATTCAATAGTTTAATCTAGCGGAAGGCTGGACTATTCCAGACTCTCCAGTTTCTGGAAGGAGAAATACAGCTTTCGAGAACCAAAAAAATCCTAAAACTGAACGCTGAGCCCACCCCGGAACGTCCGGAATGCCGGTACCAAAGTCACATGACCATCCCTGCTGCTCGCGGAGACATACCCTTGCGCCAAGAGATTGTTGCAATCTGCGATGGCTTCCCACCGTCCCAATGCAAATTTTGGCAACGGCTGGCGGAGGATCAGGTGGAAATAAGGGTCCGTCTGGAAGAGGGACTCCCCATAGCTGTCCACTGAGGACACCGTGATTCCGTTCACCCATTTGTATCCCGCCTGCACCCTGGTGCCGAGGCGCGGTACCTTTGCGGAAATACCTGCCGCAATAGAATGCCGCGGTGCAGTGCGAAGGATGTCGCGAAGCAGCCCATCAGCGTCAGCCGTTGGCGTCAAAGCGCCGCCGAAAGAATAAACGGCGGTCAATTCGACGTCGTCATCAAGTTTTTCGCGGAACGCCGCGCGCGTTCCCCAACTGCTAGAGGAGCCGCCGTCATAAGCGAAGCCGGTTGAAAAAAAATCCTGCAAATAGTCGGCGCTGGGCAGATCGTTGCCCCGGCCGTACACGGCAACGTGGCGGTTGTCATCATGGAAGCTTGCAATTTGGAGTTTCGCACGCGTACCGATCTTCCGCTCGGCGGCGATTTCTTCGTGCAGACCTTTCTGCAAAACGGGGTGGCCCCCCCGCCAAAGCAAAGCCGGAAACGCGTCCAGTTCGTTGAGCGCCGCCGCCAGCGCACCGCCTGGCTGCCCATCGCTGGCCTCAAGCGGCCCGGGGCCGTTAGGCATGGAAGCAAAAACAAGTGTGGCGCTCCAATCATCGGTGAGACGCACGTTCAATTCCGCGCGAGGACGGAGAGAAGAAGCAGCTGCGCCGAGTCCAACCAGGACGTATTCGCCGCCGTACTGAAGTACCGTGCGATCTCCGAGGGCCAGGGCGCCTCCCTGATCAAAACGAATTCCGCGAAACACCGGTCCGACGGGCCCCAGCTTGGCTTCGCGAAGTACCAACGCAGTATGGGGTCCAGCACCGAGGGTTCCCGTTGGCAACCACACGGTGGCAATACCGCCGGCTGGGGCATCGTCATCGTAACTCACCTGGCCGGCGAGGATCATCCTGTTAGCACCGCCTAATTTCTGCTCGTACGCCACAGCGGTGGCTGGCGCTGACGCAATACTGGAAGCCGAGTTGGGGCGCCGCGCGCCGTCCGTAAATTCCATTCGCATTCTCGGTGCGTGAGGCTTGCCGGCTTCGCCAGGAACCGTCGAGACACTTAAAGTGCCGCCATCCACCCATTCCAGAACAGGACGCATCGCCGAAGCAGACCTCAACACCCATTTCCAATCGTCAACTTGCGCCGTGCTGTTCGCGGGCATGCGACGCAACTGATCCAGAGACGCAAACATGGACTCGAGTTCGATGCGCACCACGGTGGTCACATTCGACACGACGCGGATGTGTTTTTCGAAAGTAGGAAGAAAACCAGCAAGCGTAACATGGACGGAGTAAAAACCCGGAGCGAGCTTGTCGCCCCGGAACATGCCTTGCGTATTGGTCAGGAAGCCGTGGGTTGCCGGTACTCCTGCTGCTTCGGAAATCAACTCGACGCTCGCGCCCATCTGCGGCGTTCCCGCAGCGTCGCGCACCACTCCCGCAAGCTTCCCTGGGACGAACTTCGCTTGCGCGGCCGCCGGATTCGCCGCAAAGGACGAAACCATGGCGGTCAGGATCAGGGCCCCCAGGATTCGGAGCCGTTCCTGTTTCACTTTGCTTTACCTCCCCGGCGTAGCAATCGCCGCGGTCTTCGTTTCCGGCGCTGCTTTCACCGTGAAATCCGCCGTCTTCGAAATGGTCTGATTCGAAAGCGAATCGGTGGCATTCACTTCCAGACTGTATTTGCCAGGCGCCAGTGTTGCAAGCGGCAGCAGGCGCTCAATGGTAACCTGGTCGCCCGTCTGCTTCATCTCTTCGGAAGTTTCCTTGAACTGCATAACCTGTTCTTTGCCCTTCTTGACGGTGAACTGGAACGTTGCGCTGGATTTGTGGGTCTTGTCGTCGGGCTTCAGGTTATAAACCTGCATGTAAATTCCGAGTTTGTCAGCGGTCGTGAAGTCACCTTCCAGACGCGGACGCACTTTCGAGGAACCCAACACGAACTGTCCCGAGCCAATCTGCTTTGCGGGAACATGCTCGATTTGGTCGGCAAGAATCAGCGAACTCGCCTCCAGCTTTTCATCCTCGTAACGCGGCACTTGCAGGCGCGAGTTCACCACGCCTACGTTTCCGCTCTGCACGTCCTTGATCACCAGATCCAATCGATACAGACCCGGACGAAGC
>WNFD01003104.1_pt1 | contig 23896 bp, 22 predicted proteins | sample 5400491 | NCBI WGS metagenome assembly WNFD01 (sample SAMN13153343, study PRJNA577476) | soil metagenome | isolation source: 120 cm saprolite under Douglas fir tree site 2 hole 2 replicate 2 | place: USA:California | collected 2015-04-18
GTTCAGGCCAAACTGTGGGAGAGGCTCAGCCCGAAGCAGACCGCACGTGAGCTCCGGTGCGAGTTCCCCAACAACCCCGCGATGTGGGTGTCACACGAAGCCATCTACCAGTCAATCTACGTTCAAGGCAGGGGCGCTCTCCGCCGAGAACTAGCTGCGTGCCTGCGGACTGGTCGGGCGCTGCGGAAGCCACGACACACGCGCACCGAGCGTCGTGGACGGATTCCCGCCATGGTCAACATCAGCGAGCGGCCAGCCGAGGTCGAGGACAGGGCTGTGCCTGGTCACTGGGAAGGCGACCTCATTATGGGCAAGGGCGGCAAGTCAGCAATCGGCACTTTGGTCGAGCGTGCGACTCGCTTCGTCATGCTTCTGCACTTGCCCAACGGACACGGCCCTGTCCAGGTCCAAGAAGCCATGCTCGCAGCAACTCAGAAGTTGCCTGAATTCATCTGGAAGTCCTTGACCTGGGACCAAGGCAACGAGATGCGCAACCACCTTCAGATCAAAATCGCTACTGGACTTCAGGTCTACTTCTGCGACCCCGCAAGCCCTTGGCAGCGAGGCTCCAACGAAAACACCAATGGCCTGCTCCGTCAGTACTTTCCCAAAGGCACTGATCTCAGTGGATACGGGTCCGACCACCTCGACTTCGTCGCCGCTCAGATGAACCGCCGACCGCGCGAGACCCTGGGCTGGATACGCCCCGCCGAGGCTCTGGGCCGCTTACTCTCAACCACCTCGGATACAGCAGGTGTTGCGTCGACCGATTGAATCCGCCATCCCACAAGCGCCCGTCTTGATCCAAACGCGCGGAATTGGTGGTCTTTACCGCCTGGGTTGGTGAAACCGCGCAGCCATGACAACGTGCGCTTATGGGTCGCAAACCCTTCATCCCGCCACACCTGACTAAAAGGCCCTTCAGCTTGGAGGAAGCGCGGAAGGCCGGCGTCACGCTAAGCGGCCTGAGGGGCAAAGCCTGGCGACGTCTCGGTGCGGAGCTCTATTCCTGGAGCGGCCTACGCGAGGATCCCTTGCTGGTGCTGAGAGCCTGGCGCCGCGCGCTGCCTCCCCAGTCTGTGTTCGCGGGCGAGACCGCGGCCTGGCTTCTGGGCCTCGACATGAGCCCGATCGATCCAGTCGAGATCGTCGTGCCCGCCGGCTCGGGGGTTCGGTCTCGAGCTGGGCTCAGCGTTCGCCACTGTGAAATCTCCAGGCGAGAAATAGTTTCTGCCCGTGGACTTCGAGCGACGTCTGTACACCGCACTCTTTCCGATCTATGTCTCCGTGGGCCGGCTGTAGAGGCCCTGGTGGCTATCGACATGGCAGTCGCCGCACGCCTTACCGACCCTGTAGATCTGGTGCGTTACGCCGAGGCCTCGAACGGTCGCGCCGGAGCACGCCGACTTCGATCCCTCGCCACACTCGCGGCGCCCGCTGAATCACCCATGGAAACTCGGCTTCGGTGGCTGCTCATCGAGGCCGGCCTCCCACAGCCGGAGGTCCAGACCGACCTCTGCGACAGCAGCGAGCAGTTCGTCGGTAGGGCAGACCTCTATTACCCGTCGGCGCGACTCGTTCTCGAATATGACGGGGGCAATCACCGCGAGCGCCTCGTTGAAGACGACCGCCGTCAAAACCTGCTCATCAACGCCGGCTTCCGCCTCTTGCGTTTCACAGCCGCGGACATCCATCGTCAGCCAGGCGTCGTCGTAGCACAGGTCCGTGCGGCCCTTCCGGCGTCCGATAACGCGCGTCTTGCGCAAAACGCACGAAATCCCGCTCGCACAAACGCGCGTCCTGATACAAACGCGCGGAATTGGTGGCGCCGAACTCTCAGAGGCGGCGCAGGGCCAAGACCGTCACGTCGTCCATGAGCTCGCGGCTCTTGGCCCCCTGCGCCAGGATGTCGACCAGGTCCTGGATGTCGGCGGCATGCCGGGCGTCGTAAGGCAGCGGCACGTCCTTGGTCGCCAGGTCCGGCCGTAGGTCGATGAGGCCATCCGAGAAAACGACCAGGGTGTCGCCCCGATCGAGGTGCGCCGAGCCGACCGCGAACTTGCTGTCCGGGAACATGCCGATCGGCGCGCTTCGCTCCGTCAACATCTCCTGCGCGGTCGCGCCCCTCAGCAATCGTGTGTACCCGTGCCCGGCGTCGATGTAGCGCAGGTCGCCCGTCTGGCTGTCGTAGACCGCGTGGAAAAGAGTCACGAATGCGTGATTGACCTCGAGCGCGGTCGCCATAACCTTGGCGGCGAGGTAGACCCCTTCCTCTATGTCCTGGAGACTGGAGGCACCACGCACCGCGGCACGAACGGTCGCCATCATGATGGCCGCGGGCAGACCCTTCCCCATGACGTCGCCGAGCGTGACGGCGACATATCGTGGATCGGGTTGGTTCCAGTCATAGAAGTCACCACTGATCTCGCGCGCGGGAGTGAAAGCGGCAGCGAGCTCGAACCCCGGACCTCGCAGCGGCGACGCGGGCAACATGCCGGCCTGCAGCGCCGCGGCTCGCGCCATCTGGTCGGAGCGCTCCGCGACCATCGACTCGAGCCGCTCCAGGTTGGCGCGGTACTCGAGCTCGAGGCTCCGCCGTCGAAGGGCATTTACGCTGGCCAGGTAGAGCTCAGTCGCTCCCACCGGCTTGACGTAGTAGCCGTACGCGCCGTGGTCGACGGCTGCCCGGCCCAGCTCCGGATCGTCGACACCAGAGATCATCACCACCGCCGGCTGGGGAACCTTCTTGTTCAGCTCGCCCAGCAGCCCGTAGCCGGACTCGTCGGGGAGGCGGATGTCCATGAGCACGAGGGCATAATCGACCGCCTCGAAACGCTGCCTGGCTTCCGCGCCCGAGAGTGCGATATCGGCTTCGAAACCACGGCTGCGCAGCGTGCGCGCCATCGCCTGTGCCAGCGGCTGCTCGTCCTCGACGATTAGGAGCCGCTGCCGATCACCTCCGTCCCTGGGGTCCACTGCCCAGGAGTGTAAGGGGGGCGAATCGGGGCCCGGCCGATATAGGCTTTCCGAGCATGGAGAAGTGGTCCCGGTGACCCTCGACGTGGAAAGCCGGCAGACCGACGCGGGTGTCACGGTGCTGGTACCGTCCGGCCGCCTCGACGTCGTGGGCGCGCCCGCGCTGAAAGAGGCCGTCAGCGAGGCGATGAAGGAGAACGGTCAACCCAAGCTCGTCATCGATATGGAAGGGGTGACCTTTGTCGACAGCTCAGGCCTCGGCTCGGTGGTGTCTGCGCTCAAGCAGGTGCGGACCTCCAAGGGCGATCTCAGACTGGCGGCGCCGAACCAGCAGGTTCGGGTGGTCCTCGAGCTGACCACCCTGGACCGGGTGTTTCCGTACTTCGCCACAGTCGAGGAAGCCCTGACTGATTTCTGATCCCGTCGCGGAGATGACCTCAGGGCGGTCATTCGAGTTCCGGGCCAAGCTGACCCGTCTCGAAGGTGGCCTGGAGACGCTTCACAGCTCGGTGCAGCTGGTACGCGAGCACCTGGGCCGCGGCGCCGGGGACCGCCCCCTGATCCTGTTCGAGACCGCGTTGGCAGAGATCGGCAACAACGTGCTGCGCTACGCCCTCCCGCCAGGTTCCTCCGAGCCTCTGGTCGAGTTCGAGCTGAGGTTGGAGTCGAAAACGCTAACTGGTTTGTTAACCGATTGGGGACCGCCACTTCATAATCACCTCACCCCCGCGATGCCCGCTCCCGCTGTGGAGACCGGCCGCGGCCTGGCGATCGCCCGCAAGGCGCTCGATGAGCTGGAATACCAACGCGAAGGCGAGGTGAACACGTGGCGACTGGTGAAGCGGCTGTGAGTGACGGGAAGGAGCAGCCCGATCCCGACCGCGTGCTCGCCCACGACTTCCGCAACCTGCTCGCGGTGATCGTCAACTACTGCGAGCTGATCGCCGGAGAGACCACGGATCCGGAGGCGATCAAGGCCGACATCGCCGAGATCCGCACCGCGGCCGAACGGGCGCTCGAGCTCACCGAAAAGCTTCGGCACCGCCGCGGCAACGCGCCGGATTCGGAGCCTGCCGCGGGCGCGTCGTGACCGCCGTGAGACGGGCGGGCGCTGCTAAGGAAGCGCCTTCGCAGGCGGCCCAGACCGGTCGAGATCTCGTGTTGGTCGTCGACGACGACGAGCAGATGCTCAAGCTCGTCAAGCGCGTCCTGGAACGCGCGGGCTTCGAGTGCGTTGCGGTCGGCGACGGCCACGCCGCCCACGAAGCGGCCGTCGACTGGCGGCCCGACATCATCCTCCTCGACAGCATGCTCGGCACGACCACAGGTGAGGAGATCCTGGCAGAGCTTCGCAAAGACTTCCGCACGCGGCTCATCCCGGTGGTCTTCCTCACCGTTCGCAGCTCGTTGAAGGACAAGGTCGAGCACCTTCTCAACGGGGCCGACGACTACGTGACCAAGCCGTTCATCCCAGAAGAGCTGGTGGCCCGACTGCGTGCAGTCATCAGTCGGGCCACCACCACACGCGACCTCAATCCCCTGACTGGAATGAGCGGTAACTCCGACATCCTGCGCGAGATCACCCAGCGTCTGGCCGCGCCGGAACGTTTCGCGGTTCTGTATCCGGACATCGACGCTTTCAAGAGCTACAACGACCACTACGGCTTTGTGCGCGGGGACGACGTGATCAAGACGCTGTCGACGATCATCTTCGAGACGCTCGAAGAGATGCCCTCGAAAAAGCATTTTGCGGGCCATGTCGGCGGCGACGACTTCGTCATCCTCACCGAGCCGCAGTTTGCCGAGCCGATCGCGGACGAGATCACGAAGCGCTTCGACATCGCGGTCCCGGCGCTTTACGACCTGGTCGACCGTGAGCGGGGTTGGATCGAGTACGAGGAGCGAAACGGCAACAAGATCCGGGCTGAATTCGTGTCGGTGTCGATCGGCATAGTCATCGCGGAGCCGGGCAGCTACGCAAGCGCGGCCGCGCTGTCGGCTCGGGCGGCCGAGGTCAAAGGCGTGGCCAAGCGCATGCCGGGTTCGAAGTGGGTCCTCGATCGGCGCCGGCCACCTGAGCGCCATGGGGTGGAACGATGAGGACCGAAGTGTCCCGCTTATGTGGGTTGGATGACCGTGGGCCGGGTCTATCATCGCCTGGGGTTATCGCCCAATGAGTGACGTGGAGACCACGCAGTCCACCAACGGCGAGCCACTCCCGACGGGGGACGCGACGCCCGCACCGATCCCGCAGCGTGCCGATGCCAAACATGGCACACGCGTGAGGGTGTCTGTGCACCGCCTCGACGGCGGCCTCGAAGATGGGGAGTCGGACGCGCGCGTCCTCACGGGCGAGGGCTTCCCCATCTTCACGCCCCCGGATTCCGAGCGCGCCCGGTGGATCCCGGCGCGCGACATCAAGTATGTCGTCCTCGGCTCTGTCGACGACCCCAACCTCGAATCGGATCCCGGAGACAAGACCGCCGCCCGCAGGGCCATCCTGCGATTCCGCGACGGCGAATGGATCGCCGCCTACATGGATCCGAGCCCGGGCTCCGACGGCGCCGGACTCGCAATCAAGATCCGCCTCACCGAGAGCCAGCGCGTCATCCCCGCGATCGCCGCCACGGCCGCACTGCTGGAGATGCAGTTTGTCGACGCCTGGACGAGCACCACCATGGACGCACCGGCGCCGCACCGGCGCCGCAGCGACATCATGGAGGCCGCGGCCCGGCAGGGTCGCGACCTCAACAAGCTGGCCAATGATTTCCGGGACCGGCTGGCCCTGATCCGTGACGTCGGTCTCACGACCGGCGACACCCTCGCCTTCTCGCGGGCCGTGCGCACCCACCTCGACCGTTTCCTGGCGGAAGACAGCATCGAGCTGAGCGCTCCCGAGAAGACCACCCTCGCCGACATCATCCTGCGCGCGGCCGTTGGTTACGGGCCCCTGGACGGCTTGCTGCACGACCGCTCGGTGAGCGAGATCATGGTCAACGGCCCCGACCAGGTGTTCATCGAGCGCCGCGGTGTCCTCACCAAGGCGGAGGTCCGTTTTGAGGACGAGAACCAGCTGCTCGAGACGATCCGCCGCATGGTCGCCACCACCGGCCGGCACATCGACGGTCTCAACCCCATGGTGGACGCCCGCCTGCCGGACGGAAGCCGTGTCAACGCGATCATCCGGCCGGCGGCAATCCACGGCGCCGCCCTCACCATCCGTAAGTTCAAGGACGCGGTGCTGGGCATGGAGGACCTCACGCGAGAGGGCAGCCTCAGTCCGGCGATGGCCGAATTCCTGAGCGCGGCGGTGCTCGGACGCATGAACATCCTCGTTTCGGGCGGCACCGGCTCCGGGAAGACGACGACTCTCAACGTCATCGCGCGGTTCATCCCGCACAACCAGCGTGTGATCACGATCGAGGACGCCGCTGAGCTGCAGATCGATCACCCGCACGTCATCGCCCTCGAGCACCGCCCACCCAACGTGGAAGGCAAGGGCGAGCTGACGATCCGGCAGCTGCTCCGCAACAGCCTCCGGATGCGCCCTGACCGCATCCTGGTCGGCGAGGTCCGGGGCTCCGAAGCCCTCGACATGCTCCAGGCCATGAACACCGGGCACGACGGCAGCATGTCGACGATCCACTCCAACTCGGCGAGGGACGCCCTGTCCCGCCTCGAGACCATGGTGATGATGGCGTCGATCGACATCCCGTTCGAAGCCGTACGGGCGCAGATCGCATCGGCAGTGAACCTCATCGTCCACCAGGCGCGCATGCCGGATGGCCGCCGCAAGATCGCGCAGATCGCCGAGGTGGTCGGCTACGACTCCAACGGCGCCATCCTGCGCGACATCTTCCTGCTCGGCATGGGCGCGGACCTGCGCCTCGAGTACAACGCCACTGGCTACATCCCCACCTCGCTCGACAAGGCCGCCTTTTACGGGGTGCAGGTCGACCGCGATCTGTTCGATCCGGTCAAGTCCCGTTTCGTCCCTGCCGGATCCGACAGCATGATGCCGGTAGTCAAGGATCCGCTGATGAGCGGTCAGCGGGGCGGCGGCGAGAACGTGGTCCGGCAGGTGGTCGTCGTGCCCTTCAGCTCCGACCGGCCGGGCGATGCGAAGCCCCAGCAGCAGCACACAGTGCAGTCGTCGCCCACGGAGACCGCCAGCACGATGGCGTCGACGCCCGAGATGCAGGAGGAGATGCGCAAGCTGATCGACGCGGCGCGTTCCGCGGTCGCCGACCTTCAGGCCGCTGCACCATCCGCCCCACGAGAGCAGGTCACGCAGGGCGAAAGCCCGCCCCCACGCGCACGGTCGCAGTCTGGCGCCGCAGCCGCCGGCGCGCCGGTGCCCGAGCTCGGCGCGGCAGCGCCTGCCGCCATCCCGTCCAGATACCAGACTCCCGGCTCGGCCGAGGACGATTCCAACGCTCGGCGCTTGGCAATATGGCTGCCGCAGCGTCCAGCGGGTTCGCGGGCATGCTGCCGATCACTCACACGGACGGCCCGACGGGCGCCGGCGCCTCGCGCAGGATCAAGGCGATCGTCGAAAGCCTCACCACGCGCAAGGGCCTCAACCTACGGCTGGCGCCGGCCATCACCCAAGCGTTCGACGGAGCAGAGTTGAAGGCGAGCGATTACGCCAAGCCGAACAGGCTGAGCAAGGAATCGGCGGCGCGTGAGCTGCGCCAGGCAGTCGAGGCGGGCCTTCTGCAGCTGGTCAAGTACCCGCAGGGAGAGGCCGGCTTCCGGGCCGACCCGGCACTCTTGAGAGCGGTGGCCGAGGGCCTCGGGCAGACCGTGAACCCCGCGCAGGCGCTCACACCCGAGACCATCATCAGCAGCCTCTCGGCCGGCCAGACCGAGGGCACGGTGACGATCATGTTCACCGACGTCGAGGGCTCGACGCAGATGCTTTCGAGCCGGGGCTTCACGCTCTCTCACGAGATCATGAAGGCCTACGAATCGATCATCGACGACAAGATCGCGGAACATGCGGGTCGCCGCATCAAAGGCCTCGGCGACGGGGTCATGGTCAGCTTCGGGTCGAGCCGGCACGCAGTCGAATGCGCCATCGCGATCCAGCGCGGAATCGCCGAATACAGCAAACAGAATCCGGAGCGCAAGCTCAAGATCCGCATCGGTCTCAACACCGGCGAGGTGGTCGAAGAAGCGGGGGACATATTCGGCGCCGCCGTCAACGTGGCCGCGCGCGTGGCGGGCAAGGCCAAAGGCGGCGAGATCCTGGTCTCCGAAGTCGTGAGGAACCTGGTCGGTCCGGTCGCGGAGATGAAATTCGGCTATCGCGGCCGCTACAAGCTGAAGGGATTCCCTGACCGCTTCCGCCTGCACGACGTGACAGCTGTCGCGGCACCGTCGCAAACGGCGGCCCTCCCCTCCGGCGATGGCTTCGTGGGCCGCGAGCAGGAGCGCCTCGACATCCGGATGACGCTCGACCGAGCCGCTACCGGTTCGGGCGGCATGGTCTTCCTCGCCGGCCCGCCCGGCATCGGCGCGTCACGCCTCGCTTCTGAGGTTGCCACCGAGGCGGCGAGGAAGGGGTGGTGGGTGCTGAGCGGGCGCTGCACCGAGCAGGACGTGGCGCCGCTGGCCTCCTTCCGTGACGTGCTGACCGCGGCCGTGGCCAGCGCCGCCGCGAGGCCGCTGCAGGATGCCGTCGGCGGAAATGGCCCTTTGCTCGCTCAGCTCGTGCCGGGGCTCAGGCAGAAGTTGCGCGGGCTGGCCTCGCCGCGCGAGGTCCCGGCCGACCAGCTGCGTGAGCACCTGTTCCGCGCGATCTACGAATTCCTGACCGGCTGCCAGGGCGCCAGGCCGCTCTTGATCCTGCTCGACGACTTGCAGTGGGCGGACGACGAGACCGTCCTCCTCCTTCGCGACCTCGCCGAGCGCCTGGGCGGGAGCCGCGTGGTCATCCTCGGCACCTACTGGGAATCCGATCTCGATTCGACCCGCCCATTCACGACGGCCGCGTCCCGACTCCTGCGCAGGCGCCGTGCACAGCGCATCGTGCTGGGCAGGCTCTCGGACCGCGACGTCGAGAAGATGGTGGCTGCGATGGGCGACTCCCCCTTGACGCCGGTGCAGGTCATCGGGATCCAGGCAGCGACTGAAGGCAACCCGCTATTCATCGAGCACTCCTACCTCTACATGGCCGAGTCGGAAACGATGCTCGGCGGCGGCGGACGCGTGCAGGCGAGCTTCACGGAGGAGGATCTCGAGCTGGCCAACAGCGTGCGCGGCATCATCGGCCGCCGGCTCGAGAGGCTGAGCGAGCCGGCGCAACGCATGCTTGTCGCGGCGGCGGTCATCGGACGCGACTTCGACATCGCGTTGCTCGAAGCCTTCGGAGAGCTGTCAGGCCACGAGCTGCGCGATGCGATCGACGATGCGACGCGAAGCCACTTCCTGAGGACCGCGGGGGCCGATCGCTTCCGATTCAGCCATGACCTCGTCCGCCAGCGAGTGCTCGCCGCGCTGCCACTGCCGCGCCTCCAGGCATACCACCTCGCTGTCGCCGATACGCTCGAGCGGAGCTATGGCAAGAGCGCAAACGAGCGGGCGGCCGAGATCGCTTACCACCTGTATCAGGCCGGTACGTCCGCCGACGCCGTCCGGACCTCGAGCTATCTGGCGATGGCGGCCGCGAACGCGATGGCGGTGGGCGCCTTCGAAGAAGCGCTGCGCCTCATCGAGCGCACCTTGCAGCTGCTCCCCGGAGACAAGATCCGGGAACGCGCCGAGGCGCTGGCGCTGCGGGGTCAGGCATTCTGGGGGCTGGCGCGCAACAACGACGCGAAGTCGGCGTGGAACGGCGCGCTCGGGCGCTACGAAGAGCTCGGCGATACGAAATCCGCGGCGGGAATCCACGCGCGCCTGCACGGGATCGGCGCCGACGGCGCCGTGGCGGAGCGGCCCAAGGCGCACGAGCGCCGGCATGATGAGAGGGCGGCGCCGGAGCCGGTCGAGCCGGTCGAGCCGGTCGAGCCAGCCGAGCCCGAGCCGGCCGAGCGCTAGCCCGTCAGCCTGGCTCCTGGCGGCACCGGTCCATAGTCGGCGGGATCGCCGATGATCGTCGGCAGCTGGCTGCTGAACGTGAGCGTGTAGGCGATTACCCCGCCGCCGTCGTCAGTCCTGAATGCTGAAGCTTTGTTGACGGTGATCGCCGCCGCCGGTGCGTAGACGAGCCCGATGAACGCAGAGTCGATGGCTGCACCCAGGAAGTTGGAGCAGGTGTTCGCGGGCGGGTTGCCGGCGCCTGGCTCATATAGCGCCATCCAGTTGTACTGGTAGCCGCTGAAGATCCGGATGTCGCCATTGCTGGTGTCGTTGACACAGCCACCGTTCGGGATCACGAATGCAACCGCCCCTGGAGTGATCGCATCTGGGCATATCGCGAGCGCTCGGGCGACCGTCTGGCACGCGTTCTCGTTGGCGCGGTCGCCCGCGGGAGGGGCGGCACGGTTGGCATTCTCGTTGGGCAGGTTGCTTCTCAAGGGAGCCGTCTCGCCAGAAGGCGGATGAGAGCCGACCAACCCCGGCGCCGCGAGGGTCGGGTTGAAGCCCAGCCCGAGGAGGTTGTCGTTGAAGATGGCGGTCTCGTTGCCAAGGCTGCAGGTCGTGCCCGAGTAAGCCGGGCAGCCGGCAGTGTTGTCGTTCTGTCCCATTTCCGGTGGCCCCGGAGTCGCCGGCGGGACGGTGATGCTGCCGGCCAGGCCAAACGGCCCCAAGCATCCGTTGGCGGGAGCGGCATACACGTTGTATGAGGTCGCCCCAGGGACATTGCTGACCTGCACCTGGATGACCGGGAGGGTGTCGGTGACAGAGACCGTGTGGCAGTACGACGGCGCGCTTTCGCGCGTATACGAGACGCCGTTATAAGTCTCGGTGCGCACGGACGTGAGCTCGATGGCCCACGTGCCCTCCCTTGTGATATTCGGCGACCCGAAAACCCCGCTCACCTGGAAGGCGCCGGCGCAGTTGCCGTCGGTGTTCCAAAGCTGGTGACCGGCGCGCGTGGTGTTGTCGTTGTACACGGGCTCGTCCGGTGGCCGGAGCTCGTTGGACACGAACGCGCCGTTGTTCGTGTAGCCGCGCTGCCATTGATAGACACCTCCGGCGAGGAAATAGCAACGATTGGTGACAAACGCGGGCCCGGGATCCGACGAATACGTGCCTGGCTGTAGGACCGCGATGTCGCCTGGCGGGCTGGCCGGGCCTCCCGTCACCGCCGGCTGCGGGTAGTTGGGGTCGACGAAGTTGTAGCCTGACTTCGTGAGGCCGGCGATGTCCGGAAACGTGCACGGGGTCGCGTTCCCGCTCGGGTAGCACAGTGTCGTGACCCCAGGGACCGACGACTGACACCGCGCATATACATCGCCGGTGACCTGCGCCGACCCTGCGATGGAGATGGCGCCGCTGGATACCATGTCGCCGACCACAAACAGCGTGCCGCCGGTGGTGGTGGTGATCGCGTTGCCCGCCATGCCTCCACACCCCGCCTGGCTCAAGGCCGCGATCGTCGGCGTGTACAGCAGGTTGTTAACTCCCCCGGAAGCAGTGGCGGAAAGCCGGGGAATGCTCCCATTGGTCAGGATGCGCGCGAACGCAAGCGCGAGCGAGGTGGACGCGGTAACCGTGAACTGGGTGCCGGCCGGACCGAGCGCTGTGACTACCTGTTTGAGCACGGTCGCGGGCCCGTCGGTATATGTGCAGGTGATCATCCGCGGGTTGTAGGGCGGGTAAGGCGCCCCATAGCCGGGGCATGAAGGGGTGTTGTAGAGCCGCATATTGGTGCCAAAGCTGGCTGTCGCCGCCTGCTCCGCGAGGATGTAACTGCCCGTTTGCTGAAGGTTGTCTCCTGCCGCGAGCGCGGCCGCATCGACGGCAGCCTGGAGGTCACGGCGCAGGGCGTACGCGCGCGACCCGTCGATCGCGAGCCCTGCCATTCCCACCACGACCGCCAGCATGATCGCGATGAGGACGATCGCCTGACCTCGCTGCGAGCTCATCAGTATTCCGTCTTGAAGATGGCCGTGGCTGTGATGACGATGTGATTGGCCGTGGCCTGCGCTACCACCGGGGTGATGAGGATCAGGTTGAAACGGATGGTCACCTGCAACGGCGCGTTGCCGGCAGCGGGATTGATGGCGCTGCACGAGCCGGCGGCCGCGGCCGAGTACTCGCCGCCGGGCGCATTCATTGGCGGATTCGCCTCGATTGTGGACGGCGGGGCTGGCTCGGTCACATAGACCCAGGCAGTGTTGTCCGGCGGCGTCGCGCTGCTGATCGGTCCTTGGGGACACGGCTCCGAAGCCGGAATGCCCGCCAGCTGGGACACCACGGTGGTCAACACATCCGCGTTCGTGGGCAGTCGGTCGGGCGCTTGCACAGCGGTGCGAGCCCCCTCGCGAGCGGCATGGCTCATGGTGTCGTAGTAGAAAACCGCCCGCCCGATGTCGACGATGCCGAAAAGCAGCAGCAAGAGCACGGGTGAGATGAGCGCAAACTCGATCAGCGCCTGGGACTGCTGGCCCGAGAATTGCGGCAAGCGTGGTTTCACGGGCCCTGCACCGTGATGTGCTCGTTGGCAGCCATGTGGAAGGTGCCGAACTGGGCGCTGATCAACGGGGTCAGCGGCCCGTATGAGTAAAGGACGATCACGTTGAGATCCTGCAGGCTCTGACCGGTGGGAGGGCTGGTGAAGTCGCGCCCTGGTGTGTTGTCGTAGCAGATGTATAGCCAGACCTGGGTTGCGCTCGCCGGGTAGGCGGAGGCGGCATAAGGTGGGTTGTGGTAGGCGTTCCCGTCCGTCGGCGCCGGGCAGGTCGTGCCCGGGTTTTTGAGGGTCGAGGCCGGCAGCGAGTTGGCCGTCAGGGCGGCATCGACCACCCCCTGGATCTGTCCGTCAGTCAAGAATGTGCTGGCCAGCTTGGGCGCATCGAACCGGGCACCCTGGCGGGCTCCCTCGCGGGCCGCGCTCGATAGAACCTCCGACACCGCGACGGCCCGGCCGATGTCGATCAGCCCGCCGATGATCAGCATCAGGACCACGGACGAGAGGGCGAACTCCACCATCGACTGCCCGGACTGGCGCTTCCTGGCAGGGCGCAAAGCGGGACTTAACTGTGACGGCACCGCGGATATCTTGCCTATGATGGGTCGGCCTTGAGCACTTTTAGAGCCCTGACCTCCAGGCGCCCGTTCACCATCCTCGGAATTGTTCTCGCCCTGCTCGTGATCGGGGCTTTTGTGCTCGTCGCTCTGAACGCCGGCACGACAAGCAACGTCCCATACCAGTCGGTGGTCACCGCCACCAAGGACCTGGCGCCCCGCCTGCCGATCGACGCCGCCTCGCTCGACGTCAGAAGGATCCCGGTCGCCTCCAACTATCCACAGGTCTTCTTCACCAAGATCACGGACGTGCAGGGCATGATCCCCCTGGTAACGATCCTGTCAGGGCAAGCGATCACTTCCAATGTGGTTGTCCGGGCGAGCCAGGCGCTCGGCTCGCAATCGGAGTACCTGCCCATCCCCTCGGGCTTCGTGGCCCTGACGATCCCCACCAGCGAGCAGCAGGGTGTGGCCGGCTTCATCCAGCCGGGCGATTACATCTCTGTCATCGCAACGGTATCGACTGCCGGCCACGTCTCCTCGCTGACGATTTTCACCAACCTGCATGTCATCCGCGTCGGTGCCAACAGCTCGGGCGGCAGCTCGTCGGGGGCCAGCAGCCTGACCGTCGTCGTGACCCAGTGCCAGGCTGAGGTCATCACCTGGTTCCTGCAGTACGCCTCGATGAAGTATTCGCTCGAGTCGTTCCACGACTACCTGCAGTCCGACAACACGGCCAAGGATCCGGGCTGCCCCAGCATCGACTCAGCCAAAGGGGTCACGCTGCCGATCATCCAGAAGGCCTACCCGACGCTGTTTTAGCGGGTAGGAAAATGAACCTCGCGAGCCTCCTTGCTGTAGCGGTCCCCATGGCAGCGGCAATCGCCGTGTTCTTCTGGAGCCTCGACCGCATCCGCAAGGAGCGCACTCGCGTCGACGATGTCCAACCGCCGCCCCGGGCGACACCAAGGGAGCTCGTGGAACGGCTCCTTCGACCGGCGGCCGACAGCTTGAGCCTCAGGCGCAGCGTCCGCGGCCGGCCCACGCTGACCGAAGACCTCGCGCGCGCCGGGCTCAACATCACGCCGGCCGAGTACCTTCTGATCCGCATCGGAGCCGTCGCGTTGGGGGCGTTGATAGGCCTGTTCCGATTCGGCATCTCCATCGGTCCGATCGTGATCGCCGCCGTGGGCTTTGTGATCCCGCCTCTAGTCGTGAACTACCTGCAGCGGCGCCGCCTGACCATGTTCAACGACCAGTTGGGCGGGATGCTGCAGCTGCTTTCCAACTCCCTGAAGACCGGTTATGCGATCGACAGAGCGCTCGAGACCGTCGCCTCCAAGTCACAGCCACCGGTCTCGACAGAGTTCGAGCGTGTGGCCACCGAGATCACGCTCGGCACGTCGGTGGAGGATGCGCTCAGCGCCCTGCTGCTGCGGATCAACAGTGCGGACCTCGAGTTCATCGTCACAGCGATCCTTCTGCACACTCGGGTCGGAGGCAACCTCGCCGAGGTGCTTGACAACATCTCCGACACTCTTCGCGACCGCGTCCAGACCAAGCGCGACATGAGCGTGCTCACGGCTCAGTCGAGAGCTTCAGCCACCATCATCACCGGCCTGCCCATACTCCTCGGGCTGGGCCTTTACGTGTTTGTCCCGGGCTACTTTGCCCCGATGACGAGCACGTTTGTCGGGTACGTCCTGCTAGGTGTCGCCGGCCTGCTGATCCTGATCGGCAACATCATCATCCGGCGCATGACCGCGTTGCAGACATGACAACTCAATTCCTCATCGCGATCACCGCGGGCGTCATCTGCGCGATCGTGGTCATCGCCTATTTCGTCGCCATCGACCAGACCAAGCCTGTCGCCGCCACCAACGGAGCATGGGCGCCGCCGCCCGTCCGCACGACGTGGATCAAGCAGCTCGAAGCGCTGGCCCGGCCTCTCGCCTCGCGGATGCCGGCTCACGAGACAGCGCCACTGCGCCAGAAGCTGAGCCGCGCCGGTGACCCGGGCGGCCTCACCCCGGCCGGATTCCAGGCGGTTCGCTATGGCGTGGCGGCCCTATTCGCCATCATCGGGCTCATCCTCGGGCTGCTGATCAGCGTGCCCATCCCCACGCTGGTGGCGGCGCCGGTTGCCGGCGCGGTCGCGGCCTTCGTCGGTTACTGGACGCCCAGGCTGTGGCTCGAGCAGCGGATCTCACAGCGGCGCCATCAGATCGAGCGCTCGCTCGCGGAGGCCACCGACCTGCTCACCCTGGTAGTCGAGTCGGGGATGAGCCTCGACGAGGGTCTGCTCAGCATCACCGAACGGTTCCACAACGCCCTGGGCGACGAGATCGGTAAGGTGCTGCGCGAGATAAGGCTCGGCCGGCCTCGTATGGCCGCGCTCGAGCATATGGCCGAGACGACCGGGGTCGCTGACCTCCATCACCTCATCGAATCGATCGTGCAGTCAGACCAGATGGGCGTACCCATCGCGCGACTCTTGAGGGTGCAGGCCATGGAGATGCGCCGGCGCCAGCGCCAGACCGCGCAGGAGCGGGCCGCATCGGCCTCGTCCCGCATGGTCTTCCCGATGGTCGGCTGTATCTTCCCGGTGCTCTGGATCGTGCTCCTCGGTCCGGCGATCATCCAGATCCTGAAGTCCCTGCATTAGCCGAAGGCCACCTAGCCCAATTCCGCTCCGTTGGCGCCAAACGTGCGCATCAACCGCGTGGATTACGCACCGCTTGCGCCAAAAGTGCCGAATCGCCGTCGCTTAGATGATTTGCGAGTAGCGGTCGAAAACTTCTCGGAGGTCGCCCGGCGGCTCCACCCGATGCTTTTTCATCGTTTCGAACAGGCTGAGGATGTGCCTCACGCCTGCCAGCGTGACGCCCTTCTCGCGGGTCAGATGCTGGATGACCTGGACCTTGCTGATGTCCCGCTGCGAGTAACGGCGCCGGTTGGTCGAGGTGCGGTAAGGCTGGATGAGGCCGGCATCCTCATAGAGCATCAGTGTGCGGGGATGGGTCTCCAGGATCTCCGCCGCCACGCTGATCGTGTATAGCGGCTTGTCGAGATCGCCGAAAGACGGCTGAGGGCCACGTGAGCTTCCTCGACCGCCGACCGGGTGCGCCATGGCCCACCAATCCTAGTGCGGTTAGCCGGCCTTTCTACGTCGCTTATCCGCGCGACCCCATAGGCTCTGCAACGCGCGGAGGGGACAGATGTCCCTCCCACGCTTCGCGTGGGGACCCCAGTGGATCCGACCCCTCTCCTCGGCCACGCTGGGTGGCGTTTGGAAGGTGGCACGCAGGGTGACGGCCGGAATAAATCCGGCCTAAAGCTCCACTTGGCCTTGTCTGAAAGGTTTTCGTTAGCCGGCCTTTCTACGTCGCTTATCCGCGCGACCCCATAGGCTCTGCAACGCGCGGAGGGGACAGATGTCCCCTCCGCGAACCGACCCCTCTCCTCGGCCACGCTGGGTGGCGTTTGGAAGGTCGCACGCAGGGTGACGGCCGGAATAAATCCGGCCAAAGCTCCACTTGGCCTTGTCTGAAAGGTCTTCGTTAGCCGGCCTTTCTACGTCGCTTATCCGCGCGACCCCATAGGCTCTCCAGGTCGTAGTACGAGCGCTCGCCAGGCAGGAAAACGTGGGCCAGCACGGAGTCGAAGTCGAGCAGGATCCAGGTCGCGTCGTCGTACCCGTCCACGGCTATCGGCCGGAGCTGGCGGTCCTTGGCCGCATCGACCATCCCATCGGCAATGGCACGCACCTGGCGGTCGGTCTCCCCCTCGCAGATGACGAAGTAGTCGGCGATCGAGGTCTTGTCGCGGACGTCGATGACGACGGCGTCCCATGCCTTCTTGTCGACCGCCGCGCCTCGCAGCAGCCTGGCCAGCTGCAGGGGCGTCGGTTCTCGTGGGCTCCGGGGCAATTTATTCAGCGTACAGGTGATGGGTTGCTATGTATCGCTCGACCGCGGGCGACACCTTGCCCAGGATCGAACGTCCATCTTTGACGTCCTCCCGGATCCCGCTGGCGGACACGTCGGGGGTTCGGTCCAGGCAGACGATCACACGGCCGCCGTCGAGGCCCGCCGCCTCGAGGTCCGCTGGTCCTGGCGACCCACTGCCAGGGCGCGCGACCACCACAATCGTCGCCAGCTGACGGACCTTCTCGGGCTCGTGCCATGTGCTGAACAGCCTGGCCGCGTCCCACCCCAAGACGAGGAACAGCTCCGCCCCTGGATCGAGCGCGTGCAGATCAAAAAGAGTGTCCGACGTGAACGACACCCCCGGGCGCCGCAGCTCGAGGTCCGAAACAGCGAAGCGCGCGTCATCGGAGGTGGCCAGACGGGTCATCTCGAGCCGGTACTCCGCGCTCGCGGCCGCCGAGGGCCGATGGGGCGGCTGGCCGCTGGGCATGAAGAGGACGCGGTCGAGGCGCGCGCATTCGATCGCCGTCGTGGCGGCGGCAAGGTGCCCGACGTGGATGGGGTCGAAGGTCCCACCCAGCACTCCGATGCGTCCATCCGTCGAGCTCAAGGCTGGTATTCGAACTCGATACCGCCGATGCGGACCGTATCGCCGGGTTCGACCCCGGCCCCCTCCAGCGCCTCGTTGACGCCGAGGCGGTCGAGCTCGGTCTGGAAACGCTCGAGCGAACCCTCGGAATCGAGGTTGGTGTGTTCAACCAGGTGCTCGACCCGACCGCCCTGCACCTCGAACCCCCAGGCCTTGCGTTCTACCAGCAGATTGGTGCCGGATACCGGCAGCTTGATCGTCGCCGGCCGGGCCGGCGTCCTCGGCTCCGGCGCGGTCGCGATCGCGCTCACCATCGCGTTCCTTAGCTCAGGCAAGCCTGCCCCAGTCAGCGCGGATACGAACTGAATCCCCTTGCGCCTCGAACGTTTGCGAAGCTCCTGGGTCTCGATCAAGTCGAGCTTGTTGACGACTGTGATGTGTGGGCGGCGTGCAAGCTCAGGCGAGAAACTTTCGACCTCCGCCATCACCGCCTCCACGTCCTTCCATGGATCGGCCGACGAGCCGTCCACTACATATACGAGGACGCGCGTGCGCTCGGCGTGGCGCAGGAAGCGGTGTCCCAACCCGGCGCCGCGCGACGCGCCCTCCACGAGGCCGGGGATTTCGGCGATGACGAAACGGCCACCTTCGGATTCGGCCACGCCCAGCGCGGGATCAAGAGTCGTGAACGGATAGTTCGCCACTTGCGGCCGCGCTGCCGTGAGCGCGGACAGCAGCGACGACTTACCGGCGTTGGGCGCTCCCACCAGGCCCACGTCGGCGATCAGCTTCAGGTCGAGGATGGCGGTGAGCTCTTCGCCTTTCAACCCGGGCTCGGCATAGTCGGGCGCGCGCCGCCTCGAGCTCTTGAAGTGCACGTTGCCGCGACCGCCGGCGCCGCCTCGCGCCACCACGGCGGTGGCATCAGGATGGGCGAGGTCGGCGATCAGCCCGCCCTCTGCGTCGAGCACCAGCGTGCCGACCGGCACCTCGAGCACGAGGTCGGCGCCGGTACGGCCTGTCTTGCGCCCGCCCGCCCCGTCCGCGCCAGGTTCGGCCTGCCAGCGCGACCTGCGTTTGTAGAGGGACAGGTCGGTGAGCTGGGTGGTCGCCTTCAGCGCGATCGAGCCCCCGTGCCCGCCGTCGCCGCCGTCCGGACCGCCGCGGGGTACGAACGGTTCGTGGCGGAAGGAGGATGAGCCGCGACCGCCATGCCCGGCGCGCAGGACCACGTGCGCCGAATCGACGAACGCCCGGCCACGGCGGCTGGTGGCCTTACTGCGTGACGATGCTGACGCGCCGGCCGTCCTTGCCCACCCGCTCGTATCGAACCTGGCCCGGGACGAGTGCGAACAGGGTGTGGTCGCGGCCCAGTCCGACGCCAGTGCCTGGAGCGATCCTGGTCCCGCGCTGCCGGACGAGGATCGCGCCCGCGTCAACGGCTTCCCCGGCGTAGATCTTCACACCCAGCATCTGCGGGTTGGAGTCGCGACCGTTGCGGGAGGAGCCGCCGCCTTTCTTGTGTGCCATCTGGTTATTTAGTGTCCTGCTTCTTGCGGGTGGCGCGCTTCGGCTTCTCTACCGCTTCCTCGACCTTCGTCTCAGTCTCCGCCGCTGCAATGACTTCCGCCTTTGCCTCGGGGGCCTTGGCGCCGCGCTTCGCTGACCCCTTGCCCTTCGAGGGCTTGGTCTCGGTCTCGACCTCGGTTCCCGTCGCCACAGTCAGCCCACCGACCGCCAGTATCTCCAGAGCGGTGTAGTCCGCGCGCCCGCCGCGGTGAACCCGAACGCGCTTCTTGGACTTGTATCTCAGGGTCTCGATCCGCGGGCCGCGGCTGTGCGCGAGCACCTTGGCGTCGACGACCATCCCGGCGATTGCGGGCGAGCCGACGTTGATATCCGAGCCGTCGCGGACGAGCAGCACGCGATCCAGCTTCACCGACGAGCCGGGCTCGGCGGCGAGGCGATCGACCAGGACCTTGTCTCCCGGCGCTACGCGGTACTGCTTGCCGCCGCTGACGATGACGGCCGACAGCGATGCATCAGGCTTGGGCACGAAGGGTGATATTACCGGAGAGGAGGGGTCGCGGTTGGACCGGCGGCGGGCGGCGCAGCATCACCGACTGGACCAGGCCGAGGGCGGCCAGCGTATTGGGTTAGTGCCTCACCGGAGAAAAATGGAGGTCAGCACGACCAGCGCCAGAACCAGCCCCGCGAAGGGCGCGATCGCCCTTCGGTAGACGCCGCGTGCAGGCTCTGCCCCGCGCCGGCCCAGGTACCAACCGGCGACGATGCAGAACGCGCCCACGGCGAGGCTCATGCCCAGGAATCGTGCGATGCCGATGGGATCGGACGCCGCCGGCGGAAAGTAAAGCGTGGCAAACAGTCCGCAATAGGGCCACCAGCACAGCACTCGCATCGCATCGAGCCGTCGGCGCGCGCGCCTCTCACCAGGCCGCGGCAGCGGCCAGAGCTTCAGCAGCGCCGGCAGGCACAGCAGATAGAGAGCTCCGCTCGCGACCTTGAGCGGAAGTAGCGAAGGCACCAGCACCGCGCCGAGCACCTGGGGACGTAGGCTCTGCGGCTCGACCGCGGGACCGAGCACAGCGACCAGCCAGCAGCACTGGACGACCAGGAGCAAGCCCGGCTCGCCGAACAGCTCGATGCCGAGCGCGAGCTCGGCCCAGACCGTGAGCCCCAAAGCGATTGCGGCCACGATCAAGTTGCGCTCGTCCGAAGGCACTGGGTTGAACGGAGCCGACAGCTGAACGGAGGCGAGCATCGAGGAGAGGGCGACAGTGGCCAGCACCGCTGACGGGCGGTGCCACGGCAATTCCGGCGGCACCCAGCGCTTTTCCGATACGCGCACCCAGATGCTTTCGGCCGCGCTTCCGAACAAGGCCATGGTCGCGAGGCCGGGATACAGCACCAGGGCCACGGTGTGAGTGGCGAGCTGCGCCAGGAACTGGATCATTTGATTGGTCCGTGCGTCACAGGCCTGCGAGGGAAAGGATCGGCTGTGGATACAGTCCGATCGCGACACTGAGCGCGAGCGCGATCGCGGTTCCAGCCGCCTGGCGCCCCTTCGGGAGCCCGAGGCTTCGTCCGAGCCGTAGCGATGGCGGCAGCCACAGCAGGAGCCCGATCGCGATCACGAGCGCCAGCGGCCAGTAGAGCTGGGTTGCCCCGCGCAGCAACAGGACCCTGGCCGCGAATCCCGCGAATGGCGCGGACCCAGCGAGCATCGCCGCCGCCAGCAGGTTGATAGGCCGGTCGGTTTGGATCTTCTCGCGCAGCGATTGGCGCGACCACAGGTAAAGTGGCAGCCGGCTGAGAAGGATGCCGTACATCACGAGCACCGCCGCCGACTGCCCGTCGGCCACCGGCACACCGAATGCGCACATCAAAAGACCCCAGTCCGCCATGAAAGAGAAGTGCCAGGCGGAGGCGCCCTTTTCCGAAAACCAGGAGGCAAGGCTTCCCCACAGGATGTTGAGCAGGCCGAGCCCGATCAGCATCGCGCCGAATGCTGCCGCGGCTGAGGGGATCAGGTCTCTCGTACGGGTGACGATCTCGAGGGCGAGGATCGGTCCGACGAACGCAATCCACACGACAGGAGAAGCCGCCGTGACCTCCTCGGCGTCGAACTCGTGGATGTACGGCAGGATGCCGACGGCCGCGGCCAGGCCAGCGACCAGTCCGACAGCCGCGAACTTGGCCAGTATCGGCGCTCCATCTATCCGCGCTAAGACCAGGCCGGCTCCGAGCAGCGCGACAGCGAGCGCCGGCGCGCGTAGGCGGGCCGCCAGCGGGCGCCGGCCTGCGACGGCCGCCTGGAGCAGGGCGATCGCCAGGGTCACGAGGATGACCAGGTCGAGGCTCGGCGCCGCCGCGATGGCGGCCATGCCCGCAATGCCTGCCAGGCCCCATGTCAGCAGGAGGGCGCGCTCTGCCCGCTGCGGAGCGAAGGTGACCACGAGAGTCAGCGATGCTGCCGCGGCGAGCAGCAACGCCCTGCTCAAAGGGGAGATGGATAGACCCAGCCCGAGTTGATCGGCGGTGAAAAGCGCGCCGGTCGCGGGCAGCGCGACAGCGAGCTCAGGCTCCACGAGACTCTGCGGCTGGGAGCAGCAACGCTCCGGCCGCAATCACCGCCCCGAAGAGATAGGGCGCCAACCCGGCGCCACCAGGCGCCAGGCCAGAGGCGCCGGCGAGGGCCAGGGCAAGGCCGGAGGCGGCTGTGAGGACCGCGATGGAGCTCTGACTCTGGAGCAGCCGACCGGCCATGAGTCCGAGCACAGCCAATGACGCAAACCGCAGCGCCGCACCGGGGCCGGTCGTGACCGATGCGGCCACCCAGAGGGACAGGATGCCGACGACCAGAGCCAGGATCAGCCGAGGCGTCGAGGCCGGTGGCATCAATCCCCATTCCTGCGGGCCCGTGCGCACAAGCTCGAACACGCATACGGCCCCACCCGCGAGCAGGATGGCGCCCTCCGGCCAAAGGCCATTCGTCCAGGCCAGCACGGTGAACCCGAGGTCCACCAAACCGATGCCGGCGGCCAGGCCCCGACGGCCGTCGGCCAGGACGATGAACGCCGCGCCGATCCAGGCCGCAAAGCCGGCCGCAATGGTCACAGAGGGCTCGGCCACAAGATGATCAGCGCGTAACCGCGAACGCCAGCGCTACCAGCGCCGCGAGCCACAGCAGCGGGCCACCTCCGGTCGCGGCCGCCTCCAGCGCACGCAGGTCGACCAACGAGCGGTACTGATCAGGGATGGCGGCAGTACGGAGCTGCTCGCGCATGCGACCGATCAGCTGAGTGGCCGGCAGCGGGAACAACGCAGGGCGCGCCTGAACGCGCACCAAAGGCGGGCCCGCGCCGATGTACGCGACGATAGCGAGCAGCAGCACGGGCGTGAACAGCGCCAGCGCCGGCAGCACGGTCGAGACCGTCACCACTGAAGTCACCCCGGCCGCGGGCACGCCGATCTCACCTGGCATCACATCGGCCAGGGCCGGCATCGCCAGGATGGCGAGGACGAGCCCGAGGGCCGGGCCCAACACCATGGTGGCGGCAGCCAGTCCCATCGCCACCCGAGGCGCGGTCTCGCTCGCCGGGTGGCCGCGACCCGCAGGCAGGCCGATGGCACGGGCAGCCGCGATGATCGACACGATCCACGTCGCGGCTCCCGCGACGCCGAGCAGTCCAAGCAGGTTGCCCGCCTCGAAGGTTGCCTCGAGCCCAATCACGCGCACGCCGAAAGCAAGTCCGGGCGGCAAGCCCGCGGCTGCTGCGATCGCCACCAGCGACGCGGTGCCCGCCCGGTCCGGCAGAAGTGGAAGGCTGGCCGCCAGCAATGCGGCGACGAACAGCGTCGCCAGCCCCGCGATCAGCCCGAGGGGCGTGCCGAGACTGATGCCCATGAGCGCGAAACCGCCCAGGCCCGGAATCACTTCGCCCAGGTACTCGCGACGAGTGATTGCGGCCTGGGCACGCGCGGCGGCGCCGAATGCGACGAGCACTCCCACCGCGGCCAGGACCGCATGCAGCCAGAACTGCGGGTAGTCGCCGTCGCCCATGTCATATGCACGCACAAGGAGGTAGAAGCCCAACGGATAGAGGGTCGCGACCGACATCCCGGCGGCGCGAAGCGCGGGCCGTCCCCACAGCTGCGAGGCCCATCCGCGCCACGGGAACAAACCCGAGGCAGCGAGCGCGGCGGCGGCCAGCACTACGAAGACAGGCACCGTCAGGGCCGCGACCGGCACCGCGCCGTAGTCGGCGGTACCGCCTCGGACCTGCAGGATGGTCCCGACCCAGCTCAGGGCGAGCCAAGCCGCCAGAAGCATGCCCCACGGGGGGCGGGACGCCCGCGGGTCCTCGATGTCGAGCTGGATCACTGCAAGGGTGGCCGCAGCACCGCCCGCCAGCGCGGTCAGCAAGACCCCTCCTGCCTCCACGGCCAGCACCGCGGCCGCCAGCCCGAGGGCCGCCACAGTCCCCTCCTGCCACGCGCGGGGCTGCAGCGTTAGAAGAACCGCCGACGGCACCATCACCATAAGCGCGAAGGCAAAGCCCACTCCATCGAGACGCAGATGCAGGGGGGCGCCGAAACCCAGCTGGCCGAGACTCAGCTCCTGGGTGGCTCGCACCGGCGCCCACAGGGCGATGAGGACCAGGATCGCTCCCCACGATCCCACCCCAAGCACGATGCGACCGATCTTCCAGCCGGCCACACCACAGAGCGCGAGCGCACCGGC
>WNFD01002226.1_pt1 | contig 23892 bp, 23 predicted proteins | sample 5400491 | NCBI WGS metagenome assembly WNFD01 (sample SAMN13153343, study PRJNA577476) | soil metagenome | isolation source: 120 cm saprolite under Douglas fir tree site 2 hole 2 replicate 2 | place: USA:California | collected 2015-04-18
CGAGGCGGTGCGGCAGTGGAACCAGGTGGCCCCAACCCCCTACCGCCTGCGCAGCCCGGAGCAGATCGCCGCTTTCTTCGAGGGCCTGGAGCTGATCGAACCCGGTGTGGTGCCATGTCCACGGTGGCGGCCAGAACCGCGCGACATCGGCAACGTACAGGACATGGACGAGTTTTGTGCCCTCGGCCGCAAGTGAGCCAACAATGTTTAGGGGCCAGCGCCGATCAGCCCAGCATGGGCCGTCTGGCGTGCGGCTGGTCAGCCGGAGGTCGGGCGGGAAAGACACGCGCCAGGCCGATACCAGATCGCGCCAGAACGTCACATCACCCGGCCGCGGACGGCTAGCGCTGGCTCTAGAACGATCTTGAAACAGCCGTGGGCGCACCGCCGTGAGCGCGATGGAGGAGTCCGGACCCGTCCGGGGGTGACTGTGCGTGGTTTCGTTCAGCCGATCTTGGTCTGTGGCCTGGTGTGATCACCCGCCGATCGTGGCGGCGGTCTCATGGCCGGGTCCAGATCTGGTTGGGGCTGTCCTTGCACGTCCACACGATGAGTTGGGTGCCTGATCCGCCGGAACCTGTGTCGTCCAGGCAGAGGCCGGAGGCGGTGTTGATCAGCTCGCCGTTGGCCTGGTGGGTCCAGAGCTGCGACGTGGCGCCGGTGCAGGCGTCGAACTGCACGGGGGAGTTGCTGGCCGCGGCGCTTGCGGTCATGCACCCGCCCAGGGTGTGCAGCTCTCCGTCCGGGGCCAGTGTCCATTGCTGGCCGGCCGCGCCGTTGCAGGTGTAGACGATGATCGGGTTGCCGTTGGCCGTGCCGGCTCCGGAGTCGTCGACGCACAGGCCGTGGTATCCGGTGATCGGGCCGGTTCCGGTTCTCGTGGCGGGGTCGAGGCCGATCGTAGCGTTGCCGAGGTGGTCGGCGGCGGTGGCGGGGGTGCCGGTCACGGTGGCGACCGGCAGTGCGGACACCGGGTTTGCTACCGGCTGGACCAGGTAGGAGTGGCCTGCGGTGGCGGGGATGGCGAACTGGCTGGCGGTGGTGGGCGCAACGATGACGGTGGTCTCGTCGCCGCCGTTGACGACCTCGACTTGCTGGCCGGGCCACGGGTTGCGGATCTCGATGGTGCCGGTGGAGCCGGCGTTGATGCCGACGGTGGTGATGACACCGGCTTGGACCTGAACGGAGACCTTGCTGCCGCCGTGGATGTACTGCGTGCCGGCGGCGTTCCAGCCGGCCGGCAGGGCCGGGGCGATGCGCAGCAGGCCGTCGTAGTCCTGGACGAGGGATTCGTTGATCGCGAGGGCGACGTTGGCGGGTTGCTCGATGTAGGGCTCGTTACCAGTGCCGCCCTGCCAGGAGCCGAGCCCGTCCGGGTAGGCCTGGTACCTCTCGGTGAGGGCGATCAGGATGGGGGCGACCTGGGCGGACAGGCCGAGGCGGGCGGCGTGGACGGCGTCGAAGCTCCAGTCCGGGTTGGTGGAGGTGACCCGGTGGGTGAAGGTGCGCTGGGCCAGCGCGGTCAGCGGGCCCTGATCCCCGATCAGGCCGTAGGGCCAGACCGGTTCCAGGCCGATGTTCTCGACGTTGTGGACGGCCGCGGTGGGCTGGTAGGAGGTGCCGATCACGTCGGTGCCGGAGGCGTCGGCGGACGGGGTGAGCAGCTGGGTGTGCGTCGCCTCGTCGGTGCGCGCGTAGGGCGGCAGTTCGGTCTCGGCGGTCTTGAGCTCGGACACCAGGGTGGCGTCGGTGCCGAGCAGTTGCGCGGCCTGGATCGTCGCGGGGAACAGCGCGCCCATGGCCGCCATGTCGGTGGTCGGGTCCTGGACGTTCCACTGCGTCTCGTGGGCGTTGGCGACGGCGTGCAGCAGGCCGTCGGATCCCTTGGTCGCGTAGGCGAGCAGGAATTGCGCAGCCTGACTCATCAGCGGGTAGTTCGCCGAGAGGAAGGCCAGGTCACCGGTGGTCTGATACTGCTGCCACACCCATAGGCCGATCTCGGCGCCCGTGGTGACGGTCTCGCCGTTCCAGGTGGGGGCGATGTTCTGGTCGCAGGACGCGTCGGAGGTAGGCGCCGAATCGTTCTGGTAGCCGTTGCCGTTGAAACGCATCGTCTCCGGCACGCAGATGCCTGGCCGGCCGCCCATGTTGGCCCTCGTCCAGGCCTCGATACCGGACAGGTTGCTGGTGTAGAGGTTGAACACCGGGGCGTTGAGCGCGGACTCGCCGGCCCCTATGTTCGCCGCGACCTGGCCGCGCAGGTTCCAGAACCAGAAGGCCGCCGGATACCAGTCCTGATGGTCCTGGGAGAAGTTGAATAGGTCCGCCACCCCGGCCTGCGAGCCGGGCAGCGGGCCCCGGCTCGACTCGGCTTCCGTGAAGTAGTACAGGGTCCGGACGTTCTGCAGGTAGTTCGCCGAGCCATCCGAGGATGACAGCGTGATCAGACCGAGGCCCGCCCAATAGGCGTGCCACCAGGCCAGGTGCGCGGCCGCCAGGCTCGGCGAGCTCACGGACGGGTCGCTGCCGAGTAGTGCCGCGGCGGTGGATGCCGCGTTGCCGCCGCTCCATCGGGGCGCGCCGACGATGACCCGGAACGAGCCATCGGCGTTCGGTGTGAAGCTCACCCGGACAGTGCTCGAGTTCACGACCGATGCCGTCACGCTGCGACCCCCGGCGGTGAGCGCCGCCAGCGATCCGAAGGTTTGCCCGGAGCCGGTGGTCGGGATGTTGTCGGCCCAGGTCTCCGCCAGGGTGGCGATCGCGCCGGACGCCGCGGCGGCCGGCGAGCGCCCTGACCAGAGGCTGATCGTCGCGGTCTGCGCGGCGGCCGGGTTGGCGCCGGTGACGTCGACGACCAGTTCGTCCTTGTCGGCGCGCACGTAGATGGTGGCGCTCATGCCGCCGCCGGATTCGTACAACTGGCCGTTGTACGGGTCGAGGTACCCGTGGAAGTCCGGTGCGTTCGTGATCACGGACAGGCCGGGGATGTTCACCTGCCCGGGGGACTTGCGGCCGGGCAAGGTGTCGCTTCGGTTCAGCTGCGCGGTGAAGCCGCCCGCCGCCCACACCGCCACACCCAGGGTGCCGTTGCCCAGCGGCATCGACTGGGTCGCGGCCGTGTTCGCCCGGCCCAGCACGATGTCGGACTGCCGCACGACATTGGCCACGTCAACGCCGAAGGCGCCGCCGTGCCACGCTGTCGTGACGGTGGCGGCCTGGGAGCTAGTCCTGCTGCCGAAGGAAACGAACGACACGCCCAGCGCGAGTACGCCGACCGAGGCTAAGAGGGCTCGATTACGCATGACCGCTTCTCCCTGACCGTGAGGACGTCTGAGCGTTGTGCTACCGGGGGCTGTCATTGCCGGGGGGATTTCTGGTTGTCTGCGCCGGCGAGGCCGGTGGCTAGCCGATCCTCCATTGCTGGCTGCTCTGGCCGTTGCAAGTCCACAAAGCCCTGAAGCGGCCAGGCCCAGCACGAGGACCAGAATCCGGGCGCTGCGCCACCGTAAAGCACTCCTGCCCTTGGCCATCACAGTCCTCCATTCATCCGGTGCGTGGCGATCACTGGAGACGCAGCGGCTGAGCTCGCTCGGTCAGTACCTACCGTCGTTCCGTAGAAATGCTGTTAGCGTTAACATTCATGGTGGAACCCACGATCTCATCGGGTATTCGGCGCGCTTGGGAAGATTGTTAACGCTAACGCCTCAGAGGGTCAAGGCCGCAAACCGACCGCGACCGGAAGGGATAGGTGACATCTCCCGCCGCGCGGCGTGGCTAGCGAGAGAACCCACGTTACGCGCGGCAAAACGGCCACAGACGGCGGGCCTGCCACCCATAAGCCGGGCGACAGCAAATGAAAATTTCCGAGTGATGGCTCGTCGCGCTCGGGGCCACCTGACTACCGTCCGGGTGCGAGCCGCTCGGCGGCTGCGGCAGCAACGCCTCGGACACCCCGGCCAGAGGCGACGCGCTTGAGGACCTCGTTGCCGCCAGGGCGGGTGCCGTCCAGAGATGTTTTCCTTCTTCGAGGGATAGCGGTTGCACCGCGGCCCCCGCCCGGGGCGGCCCCCGCCCGGGGCGGCCCCCGCCCGGGGCGGCCCCCGCCCGGGGCGGCCCCCGGCCCGGGGCGGCCCCCGCCCGGGGCGGCCCCCGGCCCGGGGCGGCGCCACACCCCGTGACCGTTGCGACCGCGTGGTCCGCCGGGCTGCTTCATAGCCCGGGCGTCAGCAGTTGCCTGAGTTGAGCCCGGGTACCGGCCGGACGGCGCGAGATCATCCCGGCCGTTCGGCTGGAAGCGGTCAGCCCGCCTGGGTCTCCTCCTCCGGTGGCAGCAGCAGCATCTGGAGGACTACCTCGCGTTCCGCCTGGGCCCGTGCCGTGTCCGGGGACGCGTATTTCAACGCGAAGCCCTCCTCGACTACCTCGCGTTCCGCCTGGGCCCGTGCCGTGTCCGGGGACGCGTATTTCAACGCGAAGCCCTCCTCCAGCAGGCCCTCCCTCTCCAGGGACTCGGCCCGGTCGGCGATCGCGTTCTCGATCTGTTCGCCCAGATCCGTAAAGAACGTCTCCTTGTCCGGGATTCCTGCGTACCGATCCGGCAGCCACAGGGCCCAGTGACGGCTCGCCATCACGCCGTAGTGATTCATCCTGCTCGGTTCCTTGCGCGCTCGGCTCCCGGAGGTCATTGAGCGGGAGTTCATCTTCCATTGTGCCGTTCCGCCGGTGTCGTGCCATCCGTGTCACCATCGCCTTCGGCGGCCCGCCCCGCTGGTCCGACTCCCGGCATCGGATGGCGGCGTTCGACAGCGGGGCGGTTCGATGGTGTCAGAAGGCCGTCAGGCCGGCCTGGTAGCGCTAGCCACCGGTCAGGGTTGTGCACGCCCGAAGGCGCGGTAACGATAGCGCGGGTTCAGTCTCCGGCTCGCCTGAGTTCGTCCTGGTCTTTGAGCGCGATGCGGCGTTCAGCCTCATGCCGGTAGTTCACGAGGCCTTTCCACCGGCGATCTTCTCCGCGCTGCCATTCCAGCAGGAATCCATCCGCCCACCTTCCGCCGTCCAGGACTTGGCACGGCTTGGCGTCCGGAGGGACGTTCTCCGGGAAGCAGTGGAAGCATTCGGCAAGACCGGCCGACATGGCCACCGACAGCGGGACGGACTCCGGAGCATGAGCCTCCAGTCCGTGACGCTCAGCCTTGTGGTGCCCGTCGATCAGGGCCTCACACGTCGGCTTGCGATGGTAGGTGCTGCCCTGCTGGGTCCGCCATACCCGGATGGGAAACCCCTTACGAGCCGCCATGCACTCTGACTCACCGCACCAGGCCGCGACCTCGCCGTGCCTGCAACGTTCTTCGCCAGCGGCACTCACCATGCCGGTATCGTCCGCCCGCCCAAAGCCTGCTGCAAGGGCGCAGGCCAATCAGACTGGCAGCGGCTCGTTTTTCAACCGGCAGCGTGACCCTGGCGTGCCGGGTGGCGCGGGCGTGTTGTGCAGCGGTTCGGCTTGCGCCCGGCCGCCCGCTCGCCCTTGGCGCGATCGCGAACGAATGTGCTGCGGTACGGAGCTGGCAGCACATCCATACCCTCGAAGCCGTCGTCGCCCGCGACGAGCGGCGCCATTCCCTTCGACAAGGACGAGATTAACGGTGCGATTGCCGCTCTCGGTATCGATGATGCGCGGTCCAGTGCCAGCATTCCAAGCCGGTCAAAGAGTTGGTCGACGCCATCCGGACAACCACGGTGGGCAGCTGGTCGGTGACGTCTTGGATGAGACGGTCGGCTTCGACGTCGGCACTGCGGACCGGATGGTCCGTTCGTGCACCTGCCTGCTGGAGCGGGTCGGTGCCAATGGTGTAACGCTGACCAGCGCTGGTCATCCGCCGTCGGCCTATGTGGTGAGCCGCCGTGGCCGAACTGGGCCTGGAGGAGAGGAGGAGTGGATTGGCAAGGGCAACCTGGTGAGCCAGACAACGCTGCGGCGGCTGCGTCATTCTGGCCGGTGGATGCTCCATGCCAGAAGTATGAGGTACCTAGATGACGACGACCGCCGGGCCGTCGAGACCGGGCGATCTCGCGCGTCCACCGCTAGTTGTTGCGGCATCGCCCTCCAGTCATCCCACGCGCCGGTCAGTCCTGTCAGCCTGCCCGTCCTCCATCTGATCGGTTCCATGAGACCAGTTATGACAAGGCAGTGGTCCGGCGGCGCGTGGCCGGTCCCCGCGTTAGGGTAGTGGGCCGTGGCGAGCGATCCGGTCGAGGTGGCGCTAAAGGGCTTTACCCGCTGGGCGAAGAACACGCCCCAGATGCTGATGGGGGAGCCCGGCGCGGACGCTCGGGAACTGCGGCTGCTGCTCGGCCTGCTGCGCGATGACGTTGGCATCGACGATCCCGCCGCCCTGCGGCCGGGCGACATCGACGAGTTGCTGTTGCGGGTATACCCGCGCAAGGTGACGGTGCTGGATGCCGAAGATACAGTCGACACCGTCCCGGCTGTACGTGACCTTCTTGTATTCCTTGCCGACACTGGCGCGGTCACCGGCGAGGCCGCAAAACGGCTGGCGCATGAGCTGGACGAGGTAGCGCCGCAGTTCTCCCGGGCGGTCATGGACCCGAAGAACTGGGGAGTGGCGCGCGCGATCACCCAGGCGATGGCCTCGGACGGGGTGGACTTCGGCGACCGGGACGCGGTGGATCGCTGGATCGTGCATCACAATGCCCACATGAACGCTGGCACCGTCGGGGACGAAGACCCGTTTGATGACTTCGGCGAAGACAAAGCGGATGACGAAGACTTCGACCTGAAGGATGCCTTTGGACTGCCGGACCGGTTGCCGCCGCTGCGCCTGCCATGCGAGCAGGAGCTGGCCGCGATGAGCCGGACCGCCCCGCTCCTCGAGCGGGTGCGCAGGCTCGCCGAATGGGCAGGTCCGGGTCGCGGTGTTACCTGGGACGGGGAGCTGACCGCTGGGGACAGCGTCGCCGCGGCACGGGTGCTTGGCATTGATGTTCCGCTCGAGACCGCTGTCAGGCGCGATACGGCGTCCAGCCGCAACAATGTCCCGAAGGGCCAGGCGCGGCCCGCTGGCCGGGGCGACAGGCGGGATGACGCGGTCCTCGAGGCGCTGCCGGGCATGCCAGCTCCGCCCGCTGTCAAGAGCATGCGGAACGTACCGGAGCTGGCTCGTCTTTGGAGCATCGCACTCGCCGCCGGTTTACTGGAGCCAGACGCTGATGGTGCCCGCGTGGAACCCGGCGAGGCAATGCGCTGCTGGCCGGGCGGAACAGACGAGGAGGCCTTGGACGTCTGGTGTACGGCGCTTGCGTCCGTGCTTGACCTGCTGGAGGTCGATTCTGTCCTCGGCACCCGTCGGCGAGGGCAACTCGACTTCTGTGGGGTTGGCGGGGCGCTGATGGTGATGCTTTTCCTGGCCCGGGGGGCGGGCCTGCCCATCCGGGAAGCGTCCGGGATGATCCGGGAAACCGCCACCGCCGAGCTGCTGCCGGTCCCGGCTGCCAAGGCGTGGAAGTCCTGGATCCGGGCGCATGGCGATCCCGCAGAAGTCCTGCTTGCCCGGCTGGCAGAGCTGGGTGCCGTGTCGCTGGCGGACCAAGGCGTCCAGGAGGACCGGGTGGCGCGGCTGACCCCGCTGGGCATGTGGGCGATGCGCGAGCAGCTCCTCGACGAGGGTGTCGAGATCCCGCTGCTCCCGCCGGTGGGGGAGATGACCGCCGCGGACTTGGTCGCCGCGGCGGAGAGCGTCGACGAAGCGGAAGCCGCCGCCGAGACGGCGGCCTGGCTGGAGCTGCGGACACCGGATGCGGCGGCCAGTGAACTGCTTGCCGTCGCGGCCAGCGGCGGTGTCGTGGAGCGGATGCTCGCGGTGGCGGCCGTGAATCGGCTGGGAACCGCCGCCGAGCCTGCGTGGCGGGATTCGCTCAGTCGACCGGAACTCCGGCCGTACGCGAAGATCGCGCTCACCGAGATCGCCGGCGGCTCGCCTGGACTCACCATGCTGGCTGGTCTGGAGCCGGAGGCCGGCGATATCGCCTGGGTGCTCACCGACATGCTGGCGGCCCTCTCCGACAGCCCGGAAGAGCTGCCGCAGCTGCTTCGCGAGTCAGTGCCGGTCGGCCAGGAGCAGCAGGTGTTCGACGCCATGTCGCAGTTGGCCCATCCGGATGTCGCTGGCGTGCTGTCCCTGATCGGCAAGCATCATCCCGACAAGCGGATCGCCAAGGCGGCACGCAGGTCCGCCTACCGGGCGGGCAGTCGGCCCAAACAGGCCAGCTGAGGCGCGGCTGCCATCCGAGTTGCGGGAGGTCCTAGGCCGCTGGCGGGCCTGAGTGCGGCTTGATCCTCGGGCTCGACGCGGTGCTTAGCTTCATGCCGGTAATTCAGGAGATCTTTCCGCCGGCCATCCGTCGCTTGCGGGAAGGCCTTGGTGCTATGTGGTGGAGCGGCGGGTCAGACGCTGGTGTTCCACAGGGCGGCGATCGGGAGGGCTCGCAGGCGGTCTCCGAAAGGGAGGGTTTGCTGGCCGGTGTAGAGCACGTATCCGGCCACCAGCCGCGGGCCCAGTCGCTGGCTGAGGTGGCGCAATCCGGCCAGGTCCTCGGCGCGAACGGTCGCTCCGGCCTTCACTTCGATGGCGACCACCCGGCCATCAGGGGTTTCCAGGACAGCATCCACCTCGACCTTGTCCTTGGTGCGGTAGTGGTAGAGGCGGACACGTTCCTGGGACCAGGTGAGCTGACGGCCAAGTTCCATAAGCACGAATGTCTCGATCATGGGTCCCGCCGCCCCGTCGGGTTCACTGAGGCGAGCGGTGTCCTGGCCGAGCAGGTGCGCGGCAATGCCTGTGTCTACGAAGGTGGGCGCACCGGGTGGCCGGCCGGTTCCCGGACGGGCAGCTGTATGTGAACCTGCGCGGCTTCGACCCGGGAGGGCCGGCCCTGGAACCGGGCGAGGCGGTCCGCGGGTTCCTGGACGCGTTCGGGATGCCGGTCGCCCGGATCCCCCCGGGCCTGGCCGCGCAGGCCGGGCTGTACCGCAGCCTGCTAGCCGGCAAACGGGTCCTGGTCGTGCTCGACAACGCGCGGGACGCCGAGCAGGTCCGGCCGCTGCTGCCCGGCTCACCCGGCTGCCTGGCCATCGTGACCAGCCGCCGCCAGCTCACCGGCCTGGTCGCCACCGGGGGCGCCTGCCCGCTGACCTTGCACCTGCCCACCACCGCCGACGCCCGCGACCTGCTCATCCACCGCCTGGGAGCAGACCGGGTCGCCAGCGAACCGGACGCGGTGGATGAGATCATCGACCGCTGCGCCCGGCTGCCGGGCCTGGGCAGGTGCCCTGCGCATATTCGGCGAGATCGACCATCCCGACGGCGACCAGGTTCGCGCCAAACTGCGCCCGCGCGGCGCGGGCCGCCAATTCGATCACCCAGGCACACTCTGCCAGTCCGGGGGGGACCCCCCGGACCCCTCTAGCTCACCTGCATCCAGGCGCGAACACGGGTGCGCTTGACCAGGACATTCAGCGGCTGGAACACGGCTGGATCGGCGAGGCTGGGACGGCGCACGATCACGCTTTCGTAGACGTACTGTGACGTAATCAGCGCCAGATCTGCGCCCGAGGTGGCAAGGCACACCGGAACGGCCGCGCCTCCAGTATCCGGAACAGCATGTTCAGGTCGGCGCCGATGAAGTGGGCCGTGGCGAACCGCAGTTCCGACCGCTCTCTGCCGAGCGGCAAGGTGATCGCTGCCCGGTACGGCCGTCACGAGCGGTGGGGCAGGCTGGTCAAGCGCACGGGCATCGCGAGTGAGTTCGCCGACGCACCGGATAGCCCGGACGTCGGCAGATATGCGGCACGGATCGTTCCCGGCATCGCGCCCGGGCTATGACGAGGCCCGTTGCGCGCACGGACGGTGAATGGCGTCGGGTGCGCGGCGCCAAACCCGGCGACTCGAGTGTCAATGCCTTTGAGCGCGACCACGTCGTCAGCTACCTGAAACTCTGCGCGGCCTGGGAGCAGGAACGCGACTATGTGGCGCTAGGCAGTGGCGCGCGAAGCGCGGAGTTGCTCCCGCAGGTCGTAGAGCGAAATGAGGGTGCCGTCGCGCTCCACAGCCCAGAAATTCCATCCGGGCTCAGCCTTGTTGCCGCTGACAGCGACTGCGGAGGCTGACAGCGAGCCGTACACGTCGCCGTTGAGTTCCAGACGCCCGTCAGGTTGCAGCTTTGCACGCGCCTTCCGGAGTGCCTTGCGCACCGGGTACAGCCCGTCGCCAGGGACCAGCAGCCCGGCGTCCAGCAGGTCAGAGACCGTTTCGCTGAACTGCCGCGGCTTCTTGGGCAACGGCGCATCCACTGGCGCCGTCAGCACTTCAGCCAGTTCGGCGCTCGCCTCGGCGTCCACCAATGTCATCGGCTCGGCTGACATCGGGGTTGCCGGCTGCGAAGCGGCCGTGCCCCCATTGCCTGGGACAGCCTTGCCATCCTCACGCAGACGGTCCCGCAGCGTGAACAACGGCACGTAGCCACCCTTACCGGAAGGAGCCCCCCAGAAATCCCATCCGGGTTCAGCCTTGTTGCCGCTGACCGCCATCGCCGCGGGCGAGACAGCGGTGAAGACCTGCTCGCCAACCCGCAGACTGCCATCGGGCAGCACGAGCGCTGTCTGCGTCAGCCCCTTGCGCAGCGGCTGAAGCATCGTGCCGGGCTTGAGCAGGCCAGCATCGATGAGGTCCTTGACACTCTCCTTATAGAACTTCTTCTTCTGCCCCCTCGGCGTCGGCGGCCTCTGGTCCGCGGTATCCGGGGACGCCCCGCAGGCACGCAACGCAGCCATGATGGGCTCGATATAACGTTCAAGGACGCCGCGGTCCTGCGACGCAAGGCTCTCATCGCCGGGGCGGCCCTTATTCATCACCTCGGCAGCAACGGCGTTGTTCAGCACGTCATACAGTCGGCCTTCCAGCCAGCCGATTTCCGCGGAGTTGAACTCATCCGACGCGCTGGCGATCAGCAGCGCGCGGCTCCACCACTGCTTGCCGCCTACATGCTCCTTGAGGCGCAGCAGCAGTGTGCGCTTGCCGACTTCCCCGACATAGGCCAGGTAACGATCGGGGTCATCAGCGCAGGGCCCAAGGAGGAAGTACACGCCGAGGACCGCCCAGCCGTCGTCGAGAAGCCCTACCGATTCGCGGTTGATGAGCACCATGCGCAGCCCCGAGTGCGCGGTCCGCACCTCGACAGGCTCCGCCGAGGAGGGTGGCACATAGAACGTCACCGGCTGGACCGAAGCTGGCATAACGCCAGAGCGTACCCGCGAGCACAGTCGCCTCGAAACTCATCTCGCCGCCAGATCCGGCCACCCAGAACGCGCACCTCTCCACGCGAAGAATGACCAGTTCGTCGACCGACTCACTTGCGGGAGCCTGACGCGGTCGTAGAAGACCTCGATGTAATCAACGACGGCGAACTCCTGACAGTTACCCCTTGGCCGCTTGGCCGCAACTACGGCGGTCAGCGCGACCAGGGCCTGGGTCAGGATCACGAGCGCCGCAGTGAAGCCGATGAGCCAGTCAGTCATCCGGTCCACCTTGCGGAATCCTTGACCGTCGCTGCATCTCCATCTCGTACACGGGTTCCGCGCCAGCCATTGCGCCCGGGTAGGCGCGGACGGGCTCGTGCATGTCGGGCTTCAGGCTGTCCGCTTCGACGACGCTGACCGAGCACTTGGGCAATCTCGTCGGCCTCAGTCCCGGCGGATCAGCTCGATGACGGGATCTGGTTTGCTATCGCGTCCCAGATCCTGCGCCGGTCCTCCTGGATGTACCGTGCATGGCTGGCCGCCTGCGAGGTTGTGATCATGGTCTCTGTTCCATCGCGCAGATTGACGATGAACAAAGCAGCGTGCCCCTCGGCCACGGCATCTTGTTGAGCGACGGCGTGCGCGACGAAGTTCCGGCCGCGGCGCAGTCCATCAATGTCGTCCATAAGCCATGCGAGGCCGGGCAGCTTCTCGGTCAGTTGCTTAAGCTGACGCGGGACCTCTCCGGAGCGCTTCACGATCTGTCGTGCCCTGATCTCGCGGTCCTGGCCGGTCAGGCCTTCTGTAGTGGCGGCGAGGATTGCGATGGCGTAGTCCAGCCGGGCCGACTCGACCACTATGCGGCCGATGGCGGCGAGCAGCTCGGTGTCGTCCACACGGCCAGGTTAGGGGAGCGGTCGCTGCTAGCTGACTCGCGTTCCGGGGGCCGGGCGGTGTCCTGCCGTGGGCACTGCTTGTCTCGGGCAGCGTGGCAAGCCTTGCCGCCAATGTCGCGGTCGCCGAGTCAACGGCGACGGGACGGGTGATAGCGGCGTGGCCCTCATTCGCGCTGATCGCCGCATATGAGTTGTTGATGCGTCAGGTGCGCCGCCGCGCGACTCGCGACACCCGACTGTAGGACCGATCGCCTGGGCCGCAACTCGTCCGCCGCGGGGCTGCCGGTGCGCCCGTGCCCACGTCGGGCGAGCGGTCCGGTGGCCGTAGTGGTGTGGGCCGGACCTTCAGCGTCAGGCGTGGCAGTGGGCGCAGGCCAACAGGGCACATGTGATGGCTCGCTGAGCCTGCCCTCCACACGAGCGGTCCCTTCCTGTCTTGTCCGCAACCCCAGCAAACCCGGTCCAAACCATTCCCTCCCGGACCCACAAGTGAGGCCACCGAAATGCCGCCCCGAGCCCTTGACAAGACATAGGCGCATCGTTCGGCGTGCTCGGGGTCTCTTGGAGCCGCGCCAGCGTCGTTGCGTTCCGTTGTGGCGGTTGCGCTACTGCTGCCTGTTCTTAGGACTGGCTCGCCGTGCGACGTGGCTGGGTAAAGGGGGCTGCGGCTGGCGCCGGTACCCGGGGTGGCCGGCTTGTGCTATTCCAGTTCCGTGAGTGAGCCTGGGTCGAAGTTAATGGCGAACGGCTGGCTGGCCGTGAGCGCATGTCCGGCCCGTATCTCGGTGTCCACGGCGTACTCTCCGTCGCGTAGCGCGAGGATGGTGACCTTTGCTTCAGGCTCAAGGTCCACGATCCAGTAAACCGGGATACCCGCCCTGGAATATTCGTGCACCTTCCGGACGCGGTCTACCTGCTCGCTGCCGCTGCGCGGGGAGATCACCTCGGCGACGAGAAGGAGGTCCCCGGCGTAGTAGGTCCGGACCTTGCCGCTGATCGCGGTGCGTGCGACGTCGCGGGGCACGATGAACACATCGGGCTTGCGGACTCCTGCCGGGGTGGCGATGTCATTCGGGCCGCCGGCGACGTAGACCTCTGCCCCGGCCAGCCGTGCCGCGTTCTTGAGGATGTCTTTGAGCCGGTCGGCTGCGTGGTCGTGCCAGGGGCTGGGGGACAACTCGGTCAACCACCCATCGGCAAGCTCGTAGCGCTTGCCGTCTTCGGGCAGCGCGTCAAGGTCGTAGAGAGTGTAGGGACCGTACTCGTGCACCGCCGGGACGCTCACTGGTCCTTGCCTCCCTCCAGCGAAAGCACCGGCCGGTATGCCTCGTCAGGACACACTGGTCATGACTAATCGTAGCGGCGGCCTGGCCCGGCAGCTGAACATGCGATCCGGGTCGCTTTCCTGCGGCGGTCCTTTTATTGCGCTGGGGGACTTGGCCGCGTCCACCGGCAGCGCACCGGCCGGCGCAGCGGTGGAACCTCCCGGGCGGCTGGGTCATCTCCGCCAGGCCCGTGCACCCGGCGCTGGTCAGCGAGACCGGTTTCATCGCCGCCCAGGGCATCTCCGCCGCCCGCGGGCCGGCGAGCGCACAGGCTGGAGCCGGACCCGGCCACTGCGCCGGTGGTGGCGTGGATGTTCGCCCAGCGGCTGGCCGGGCACAGCGTGGCCCGAATCACCCGGGCGCTGAATGACGCCGCGATCCCGTGCCCGTCCGCCGCCGACCCCGGGCGGAATCCGCACCGCACGGGAACAGCGTGGACGCTGAGCACGGTGGCGGCGATCCTCGCCAACCCGCGGTACACCGGGCGGCAGGTGTGGAACAGGTAGCGAACCGACTCCGACCTGGTCGACCCGTCCGACACGGGGCTGGGTCACCGGCCGGTGCAGCGGTGGAACCTGCCCGCCGGGTGGGTGATCTCCGCCCGCCCCGCCCACCAGGCGATCGTCAGCGAGGCCGATTACATCGCCGCCCAGGATGCCAGCGCTCCGCGCGGCCCAGCGGGCCCGGCCGTGCGCCGGTACCTGCTGGCAGGGCTGCTGCGCTGCGGCACCTGCGGGCGGCGGCTGGAATCCGCTTGGTCCAACGGTCGGCCCGCCTACCGGTGCCGACACGGCTACACCAGCGCCACCCGCCCCGAATCCCCGGCGGCCGAAGAACCTCTAGATCCGCCCTCTTGACAACCGGGACCCCCGTGAGTGTGGTAATCACGCAGCTGGCTTTCGTCACCTCGGCGCAGAGCACTCTGCGGGCGGGCGGACGCCCGTTGAGCGTGCCCGCAGAGTGCATCGTCACGCCGCAGGCCCCCGCCAGGCCGGGTGCCGGAGCCGCCCGGCGGGGGTCTTAACCGAACTGATCTTGAGTTGGGGTGCGAGTCTTCCAGAACGCTCAGCGTGGCGCACGCGGAAACTGAGCCGCGCCGCCAGGGAGACAGCGAAAGTCGCGATGCTGGCCGCCCTGGGAGGTGCCGAGCGCCAGCTCACCATGCACGCCCGCGCGGCCCTGCGCAACGGGGTAGCGTCTGCGGAACTGCTCGCGCTGGCCGAGCACGTGTCGGTCTACGCCGGGTTCCCCCGCGCCCTCAACGCGCTTGGATCGTGGTGGAAGTTCTGTGCGCCTTGGTGGTCCGGACTCACCTGGGAGGCATCTGAGAGGCGGGTGGGGTGCTGGGTGAGAGGGCTATGCCCAGGGGTGTGCGCTGGTGGTGGAGGTAGCGTCCGGTGCGGGTGGTGGTGATGAGGCCGTTGGTGCGCAGGATGGTGAGGTGTTCGCTGGTGGTGCTGAGGGGCAGGCCGCAGCGGGCGGCCAGGCCGGTGGTGGAGGCGGGCTCGGCGAGAGAGTTGAGGAGCCTGGCGCGGGTGGTGCCGATGAGGTCTGCGAGGTCGCTGTCGGTGCCGGCGGGTGGCTGCCAGAGGGCGGCGATCCCGCGGGCGGGGTAGATGATGGTGGGGGGGTCGAAGTTCACGCCCGCGCTGGGTCAGGTGAACACGCTGGGGATCAGGACGAGTTCCGCGCCGGTGGCGTCGACTTCCTCGGTGCCGGTCATCACGCAGCGGATGATGCCTTCATGGTAGGAGATTTTCGGGTCGAGGTCGTTGAGGGTGGCGGCTAGGCCGGCCTGGGCGAGCTGGCGGGCGCGGACGGTGATGTGAGCGTCCAGGACGTCGCGCAGCCGCGGCCACCACGGTTCGATGACTGCCTGCCAGGCGTGGTGCAGCATGCTGGCTAGCAGGTCCCGGGCCTGGGCCGGGTCGCCGGACAGTTCCGGGTGGTCCCGCAGCACCGATGCCGCGGCGGGGTTGCGGGCCTGCCACTGGGCAAGTTCGGCGGTGACCCGCTGCGGCGGGGTGGCCCGCACCTGGTCCAGTTCGGCGCCGAAATCGGTGAACGGGCTGGCCGGGGCGGGGCTGAGGAAGTCAGGCTGGTAGCCGCGCACCGACAAGATCGCCGTCAGCAGCCCGATCGGCAGGCCGGGCAGCTGGGCGCGGACCTGGCGCTGCCAGGACAGGTGCCCGGGCGCCGCCGCGGGCCAGGCGAGTGACCGGAGCGCGTCGGCGGTCTCGCCGAGCGGCGAGATGGCGAACCTGCACTGCAGCAGGTCCTCAGCGCGGGTGCGGAAGATGATGCCCACAGACGTCCAGTTCGGTCAGGGCCGAAATAACTGCGCCATCGTACCTCGGTCGCCACGCTCGCTTGATGGCTCCTGTTCCCTGGCCGCGGCTTCCCGTGCTGCTGCGCGAGGCGCCGCAGTTCCGGTACCTGTGGCTGAGCCGGAGCATCTCGGCCACTGGCACCGGGGCAGGCCGGGTGGCCCTGGTCCTGCTTGCGGCGCCCGCTGGCCCGGGAACCGTCAGCCTGGTCTTGTTGTGCACGGCATTGCCTCAGCTGCTGGGCCCGGTGGCCGGGACAATCGCTGACCGGGTGGACCAGCGGCGCCTCCTGGCGGGCTGCGAGGCAGGCCAGGGCGTGATCTACACGCTCATCGCCGCGGGCCGCCCGACGCTGCCCGCGCTGCTGCCACTGGTCACCGCCGCCGGGCTGCTCGCGGCGCTGATGTCAACGGCGGGCAAGAGCAGTGTTCCCCGGCTGGTGCCCGCCGCCCGGCTGCCGCAGGCCAACGCGCTGCTCGGGCTCGCATTCAACCTGCAGCTCGTCGCCGGGCCCGCGATCGGCGGTGCCCTGGCCGGGCTGGCCGGCCTTACCCCCGCCTTCGCGGTCAACGCGGCCTCGTTCTTCGTCTCAGCGGTGCTGCTGACCCGCCTCGGCCAGCTACCACCCCCGCCTGGCCGCGCCGCTGGCGGGATCATGGCCGGCGCGTGGGAGGGGCTGCGCCATGCAGCCCGCGCTCCTGTGCTGCGGGCACTGGTGCTGGGCACCGTGGTGTTCGTGTCGTTCGCCGCGACCGACAACGTCGCCCTGGTCTTCCTGGTCAGGCGCAGCCTGCATGGATCCGCCGCCGGCTACGGCGTGACTGCCGCCGCGTTCGGCGCCGGGATGGCCGCGGCCTCACTCGCCCTCGCCGCCTGGGCGAACCGCCGGCCGGCCGCGCACTGGCTCATCGGCGGCATCAGCCTCGGCGCTCTCGGCACCGCCGCCACCGGCCTGGCCCCCGCCATTGTCCTCGCCGGCGCAGCCCAGGCCGCAGCGGGCGCGGGCAACACCGCGGACCTGGTCGGCACGGACACCCTAATCCAGCAGTCAGTGCCTGCCGGGCTGCTCGGCCGCGGTTTCGGCGCGGCCTACGCAGCCGCCCAACTGGCCTCCTCTCTCGCCTACGCCGCAGCGGCCCCGCTCGTCGCACTCACCGGCCCCCGCACCACGTTCCTCATCGCAGGAACCGGCATGCTCGCCGGCCTAGCCGTCATCGGCCCCGCCCTCACCAGCACACGCCACGAACTTCCCGGGCGCGAAGACCCCGCGGTCGGGCAAGCGCCCGCACCGGCTGGCGGTGGCAGATGAGGCTAACGCGAGAGTGCGTGGCGCTGGCGGAGCCGGTGGTTGGCCACGTTGACCTGGTTGGCGCAGCGGACGCTGCAGAAGTGGCGGCGGCCGTTGCGCGAGGTGTCGATGAAGACGGTGCCGCAGCCGGCCCGGCTGCAGGCCCGCAGCCGGGAGCCGCCACCGTTGTCGATGATGTGGGCCAGCCCGGCGGCGGTGAGGGCTTTCACCCGGGCGGTCAGGCCGGTGCGGACCGGTGCGTAGTGCAGGTGGAAAGGCAGGCCCGGCCCGTGGCTGACCAGCCTGGGGCGGCAGTCCGCGGCGATGAGCAGCGCGCCGGCGCGTTCCGCCTTGGCGGTCACGGTGCCGGCTTCGAAGACCCCGCGCAGGCGCCCGGTCCATGGCCGCAGCGCCGCCACCTGGGCGGTGGTGGTCACGGGCTGGTGGACGTCGTAACTGTCCAGCACCGCGGCGAGCGCTGGCGCCTCGGGCGAGGGGTTGTTGACCAGCCAGGCGGCGATGTGCGCACCGGCCACCGTGTAAGTGTTGAACTGCATAAGACCATTACAACATGATGACTTCGCCAGTGAAGCGAAGGTGAAGGGAGAGAAGCGTTCATGACCACACAGGACTACGGGCTGGCCCGGCGGATGTGGCACCAGCTGGAGCCGGTACACGCGGTGTTCTGGTATGCGCCGGAGGTGTCCGAGGAGGCGGCCGCCCTGGGATATGAGGTGGAGACCCGGTGGCCGGGCTACTTCGCGTGGCGGCTGGCGCCGCTGGGCGCGGCGGGTCCGCGGCTGGCCGCCTCGGCGTGCTACAGCTTCAGCCCGGACATGGTGGCCGGGCACGTGCCCGCGGCCTGGGCCGTGGCCTCCCCGCAGCGGATCCTGGCGGCGCGGGAACGGGCGGTCGACCGGATGTACCGGGCGCTGCTCGGCGGCCAGATCGGCTCGCCCGCCCTGGCCGAGGCGGCGGAACTGGCCCGCGACGCGGCGCTGGCGGCCGGCACCGCAGGGCGCACGCTCGCGGCCGCCACCGCGGACCTGCCCTGGCCCGGCGAGCCGCACCAGGTGCTGTGGCAGGCCATCAGCCTGCTGCGCGAGCACCGCGGAGACGGGCACATCACGGCGCTGCTAGCCGCCGGCCTGGACCCGTGCGAGGCCCTGGTGTCGTTCGCCGCCATCGGCGCCGCACCCGAGGAGACGTTCGCAAGCCGCGGATGGACCGCGCAGGAATGGTCGGCCGCCCGGGACCGGCTGGCGACCCGCGGGTGGATCGATGCCGCGGGCCACGCCACCGAGCGGGGCCGGGACGGCCGGGACGAGATCGAATGGCGCACCGACCGGCTGGCCGACGCCCCATGGCAGGTACTGGGCCCGGCCCGCGCGCAGCGGCTCGCCGAGCTGACCGGCCCCCTGCTCGGCGCCGCGTTCGAGTCCGGCCTGCTCCCCAGCCAGTCGACCCTGGGCATCGCCACCGTGCCACCGCCCGCCCCGCGGACCTGAAAGGAGAGACCACCGGTGCCCACGCCACGCCACCACACCACTGCCGCACCCGCCCACCAGCACATACACGCACAGCCCGGTCTCCTGCCCAGCTCGCCGCAGCCAGCCGCGGATCCTGCCCAGGGGCGGCCCCGTCCGTTGCCCGGGGGCCTGGTGGCCGTCAGCTTGTGGGGACTCGCACCGGTGGTCACCCGGGCCGCCGTTACCCACCTCGCCCCGGTACCGCTGCTGGTGCTCCGGCTCGGCGTGGCGGCCCTGGTGCTGCTGCCCTGGGCCATGCCCGTGTTCCGGCGGCTGCATCCGCGTTCGGCGGGCCGGCTCATGGTCGCTGGTGCCCTTGGCCTGATCGGCTACAACCTGCCCAGGAGGAAGACATGGAAATCCCGTGGACTGGACCGCCCCGGGGATCTTGGAGGCTCTGATCTCCCACTTGGTATAGCTGCTCATCGCCCGGTCTCCTCTTCTGCCCGTTGTTTCAGGTAGATCTCATAGAGCTGCTCGGCGTGCGGGATCATCTCCGCATACCACCGGTTCCACTTGCCGGACTTGTCGCCGGCGACCAGGAGAATCGCTGAACGCCACGGGCCGGAGACGAACAGGATGCGGATCTCGCTGGTGCCGCTGGATCCAGGGCGCAGCTCCTTTATGTTCTTGATCTTCGAAGCGGTGGGATCGCCGCAGTCGACCTCGACGCCCTGCCCCACCTGCACTCCTTCACCCGCGGCATCCGCTGCGACCAGGCCGCCGTCACCAACGGGCTCACCGTGGCCCACAGCAGCGGCGCGGTCGAAGGCAACGTCTGCCGCATCAAAGCCCTCAAACGCCAGATGTTCGGCCGCGCCAACCTCGACCTGCTGCGAAAGAGAATCCTGCTCAGCACCTAACTCACGCAAAGTCACTAGTTCACGATCTTTGTGCCAGAGCCACTTTCCCTGGCCACGGACAAGATCGCCGACTCGGCGCTCGAGAGCCGTCATATGCAAGCGTCACGCGCGGCGCCCATATCAGCCATTCCAGTGCGTAGCGTGGACATCTGCTCGGAAGGGGGATGGGCCTCCTGGTTACGGTGGCGGCCGCGCGGCGGCCGCGAGCAGTATGCTCAGGTGATATGTCACGTAACGGCAAGACCGTCCCGGTGCCTGCCGGCGGGTGGCTCGACGGGGACCAGCAGCGGGCGTGGCTGGCCTATGTCCGGGTCCAGCTGCGGCTGGCGTACGAGATGAACCGCCAGCTCCTCGCCGACAGCGGCATGTCGCTGCCGGATTACGACGTGCTGACGGCGCTGAGCGTGGCCGACGGGGGGCGGATGCAGATCACGGTGCTCGCCGCCCAGATCGGCTGGGAGCGCAGCCGGGTGTCCCACCACGTGCGGCGGATGAGCGCCCGGGGCCTGGTGACATGCGGCTTGTCCGCCGCTGACAGGCGGGTCACCGAGGTGACCCTGACCGCCCGCGGGTGGCAGGCTCAGGAAGAAGCGGCGCCCGGGCACGTGGATCTTGTCCGGCGCCTGTTCTTCGAGGGGCTGCCGGAGGGCCTCGTGGGGCCGCTCAGCGAGGCACTGGAAAGCGTGTACGCCAACATCATTAAACAGGGCTCGCTCCCGCCGCCGGTCGACTGGCACCCGGCGGAGGGCTGACGAGGCGTCCCGCTCGTCATCGCCGGGCAAAGCGAAGGCGAAGTTGAAGTTGCCGCCCGCCTGGCCTGGACCGGCGCCGCGCTCCGCCGCGCCACCGGCAAGCCCGCCGAGGCCGGCATCCCCGCCGCCGGCACCGTGACCGGAGATCCCGCCTAGCGCGCCGATGCCAGGCGCCTGCATGCCGAAATCCAGCGGCACAGTCCCTTCGGCGAGATAGCCCAGGCTGTCGGCGGGGCCTCGCGGAAGCACGGTCCCGCTCAGCCGCAAAGCACCTGCGGCCGCCCCCGCGGGTGCCCGCGGCAGCGGGCAAACGGTCCCGGCGCGCCAGGCGGGACCTGCCCCGCAGGTCCGGGCCCGGGAAGCCTGGGAGCCGGCTCAGGCGACCGGGCACGCCGGCAACCTTCCCAGCCGATAATTACGTGACATATCACGTTGACAGTTACGTGACATATCACGTATGTTGCCGAGGAGAAGGTGACCGGCCCGCCGGGCCGGGACACGTGACCACCGGCCTGGGGAGCCTGGACATGAGACAGCGCAACCGTGATCTGGCGAGGCGGGGTACCGGCGCCATCACCTCCGGGAGCGGCCAGGTCACCAGGCCGGCGGGCCCGGTGGCCCTCGCGCGCAGGGGCACCGTGTTTCACCGGGTGGCGCCGGCGCAGCTGGCCTGCCGCATCGGCGCGCGGGCGCGGGCCGGGGAGCGCAACGCCTGGGCCGCGGTGGTCGCCATCGCGCTGGGGTCGTTCGCGCTGGTGTTCTCGGAGGTGATCCCGGTGGGGCTGCTCGGGGACATCAGCGGGCACCTGCGCGTCTCGATCGGGACCGGCGGGCTGATGGTGGTGGTGCCGGCCGTCGCCGCCGCGGTCGCCGCGCCGGTGCTGACCCTTTGCTCGGCCCGGCTGGAGCGGCGCAGGGTACTGGTCGGCCTGAGCGCGCTGGTCCTGGTCTCGGACGTGATCGCCGGCATCGCGCCGGGCATCGGGGTGATGCTCGCGGCCCGCGCCGTGCTGGGGATAGGCGTGGGCGGGTTCTGGGTGTTCGGGGCCGGGGCCGCGATCAGCCTGGTCAGCGAGCAGGCGCGGGGCACCGCGATGGCGGTGGTCAGCTCGGGGATCTTCATCGCGACCGTCGCCAGCTTGCCGGTGGCGTCGCTGATCGGCACGCTCACCACGTGGCGGGCCGCGTTCGCGGTCGCGGCCGTCTTCGCGGTGATCGCCGTGGCAGCCCAGCTCGCCGCGGTGCCGCTGCTGGGCCCCGGCGGCCGGCTCCGGCCCAGGTCGCTGCTGACGGTGGTCACGCTGCCGGTCTCACGGATAGGCCTGGTGGCGGCGGGCGCGATCTTCTTCGCCAACTTCGCCGCCTACACCTACATCGGCCCGCTGCTGCACACCCAGGCGGGCCTCGGCGCCAGCGCGATCACGCTGGTGCTGCTCGGGTTCGGCCTGGCCGGCGCGGCCGGCAACTTCACCGCCGGCGTCACCGTGCGCAGGCACCTGCGGGCCACCTTGATGGGCTCGGGCCTGCTGATGGCCGTCAGCGCGCTGCTGCTCGCGGCGGTCACCGGCGCCCGCCCGCTGACCATCGCGCTGGTGGCCGTCTGGGGCCTGGGCTTCGGGGCGGTGCCGGTGGCCGCGCAGAGCTGGATGGCCCGGGCGATGCCGGCCAACCTCGAAGGAGGCCTGGCCCTGTTCGTCTCCGCGCTGCAAGGCTCGCTGGCCGCCGGCTCGGCGGCCGGCGGCGTGATCTATGACGCCAAAGGACCGGGCGGCGCGCTCGCGGTGGCCGCGGCCGTCGCGGCCGCCGGATCACTCACCCTGCTGGGCCGGGCCGGCGCGGCCATCAGCTCTCCGCCAGCCGGCTCCGCCGATCTGGCCCGCGAGCGGGGCCGAGAGGTGCCAGCACCGTCGCGAGGCGCGATCGATACAGCAGGAAACGGAAACAGCGTGCAGCGAGCACGCTGAAGTTGCCGTTCGCGGCCCTACCCAGGCCGCTACCACAAGGAAGGAACTGCCATGCCCAACGCGGTTGTGATGACCGGGTACGGACCGCCTGAGGTGCTGAAGTGGGCCGGGGTCCCGCTGGCCGAACCGGGTGAGGGACAGATCAGGATCAAGGTCAAGACCGCCGGCATCAGCCCGACCGATCTCGCCCTGCGGGCCGGCTATCTCAAGGCCATCCCCCTCCCCGCTAACGCCGTGCTCGGCTTCGAGGCAGCCGGCACCGTCGACGCGGTGGGGCCCGGTGTCACCGGCACGTCCATCGGCGACGACGTCACGGCCCTGCTGTTCAGCCTGGGCGGTTACGCCGAGTACGCGGTGGCGTCGATCTGGGCCGGCAAGCCAGACGCCGTTTCGTGGATCGATGCCGCCGCGCTGCCCAGCTCGGCCGAGGCGGCCGTCGGTGTGCTGCGGCAGCTGGACGTCCAGAGCGGGGAGACGCTGCTGCTGTTCGGCGGCGGCGGATCGGTCGGCATCATCGCGACGCAGCTCGCGGTCGCCCGGGGGGTCACGGTGATCAGCGCGGTCGGCGAGCACGACGAAACGCTCGCCCGCGAGCTGGGAGCGACGCCGGTGCGGTACGGCGCGGGCGTGGCCGGCCGGGTCCGCGCGCTGGGCGCGGTGGACGCCGTGTTCGACGCGGCCGGCAAGGGTGTCCTGGCCGACGCGATCGCCCTGGCTGGCGGGCCCAAGCGGGTCATCACCTTGTCGGACCCGGCCGCCGCTGACTTCGGCGTCGCGCTCTCCGAGCCCACGCCCGGCCGTGCTCCCGGTGCCCTGGATGAGACGATCGCCTTGCTGGCTGATGGCCGGCTCCGCCTGCGCGCGCATAAATCCATGCCCATGCAGCTGGCCGCCGAGGCCCACCGCCAGCTGGAAAGCGGCAACGTCCACGAGCGCATCATCCTCACCCTCAACTAGCGCGGGCGGCGCAGCGGCGGCCAGGCCAGCCGCTCATGACATGCCGCCCGGACCCACACGGAGGTCCGGCCAGTGACACCAGATGCGGGCGCTCGGCCGGGCGAGCTGAGCCCGGCTGACGGCTCCGGCCCGCGCGAACTGCTCCGCTACCGCTCCGCGCACGGCCGGTGGGTGGTCGCTGCGATGATCTTGGGGTCGTCGGTGGCAGGGATCGACTCCACGGTGGTCGCCGTCGCGCTGCCAGCGATCGGGCGGAACCTGCACGCCGGCTTCCAGGGCCTGCAATGGACCGTCACGAGCTACACGCTGACCCTGGCCTCGCTGATTCTGCTCGCCGGCTCGCTCAGCGACCGCTGGGGGCGGCGGCGGGTGTTCCTGGCCGGGCTGGGCTGGTTCACCCTGGCGTCGGTGCTGTGCGCGGCCGCGCCCAGCATCGGCTGGCTCATAGCCGCGCGGGCCGTGCAGGGTATCGGCGGCGCGCTGATGACACCGGCCAGCCTGGCGATCATCGAGGCGGCCTTCCAGCCCGGCGACCGCACCCGGTCTGGGTGAGCTTGCGTCCCGGACCGGCCCATGCCAGGAGCGAGCGAATCTGACCGGTGAGTTCTGCCTTCCCGGCGGCGGCCTCCAGCATGAGACAACCCTAGGGGCACGGGAGGCGCCACGATCCATGCAGA
>WNFD01011175.1_pt1 | contig 23883 bp, 22 predicted proteins | sample 5400491 | NCBI WGS metagenome assembly WNFD01 (sample SAMN13153343, study PRJNA577476) | soil metagenome | isolation source: 120 cm saprolite under Douglas fir tree site 2 hole 2 replicate 2 | place: USA:California | collected 2015-04-18
GTTCTACCGCGTCGCTTCCGGCAAGATCACCGAGTTCCGCGGATTGTTTGATGGATTGAGCATGTTGCAGCAGCTCGGCGCGATCCCCGATCAGAAGTAGTGTGAACATGCTGTAACACTGGAGGCTATACAACTCACCTACAAGAAGCATGGCGCATTATCGTGGAGAGACAGGTATGCTTGAGCACACGCTGAATCCTGCGACCTTGCAGGACCTCAAAGCCCATCTACATGGCGAACTGATCTGCCCGAACGACCATTGCTATGGTGCTGCTCGCACGGTCTGGAACGGGATGATCGATAGATACCCGACTGTGATCGTGTGCTGCGCCGATGTGGCCGATGTGGTCCATGCCATCCAGTTCGCTCGCGATCACCACCTGCTCGTGGCCGTGCGAGGCGGTGGACATAGTGTGAGTGGCAGTTCCGTCTGCGATGGCGGTATGGTCATCGATCTCTCGCGCATGAAAGGCATCTGGATCGATCTAGAGCGGAAGACGGCCTGGGTTCAAGCTGGTCTCACCCTGGGCGAATTCGTACAGGCGACCCAGGCCTACGGCCTCGCCACGACCACTGGCACCGTAGGCGGGACTGGCCTGGCGGGCCTGACCCTCGGTGGGGGTCTGGGCTGGTTCATGGGCAAATACGGCCTGACCATTGACAACGTGTTGTCGGTGGACTTGGTGACTGCGGACGGACTGGTACTCAGGGCCAGCGCCAACGAACACCCCGAGCTATTCTGGGGCGTGCGCGGTGGCGGCGGCAACTTCGGCATCGTGACGGCCTTCGAGTTCCAACTGCACCCCGTCGGCACGGTGCTGGCGGGTAAGGTCGTGTACCCGCTAGAGTGTGCGCGGGAGGTTCTGCGTTTCTACCGGGAGTACACCCGCACCGCTCCCGATGAACTGACCGTCTATGCTTCTCTCTCGACCACTCCAGGTAGTCTGCCGACGATTGCCATCAGCCTCTGCTACTGTGGACTCCCTGAGGAGGGTGAACGGCTCGTTGAGCCTGTGCGGAGGTTTGGCTTGCCCCTTGCCGATCTGGTCCGTCCGAGGTCCTACCTCAAAATGATCACGCAGGCCGACCTTGGAGCACCAGCGGGACGATCCTATTACGAGAAAGCGAGCACGCTCTCAGACCTCAGCGACGAAGCAATCGAGGCGCTGGTGGCGTACGGTTCAGCCTGCACCTCGCCATGGTCGCACGTGCTGATTCAGCATGTCCACGGTGCCGCCAGCCGGGTCGGTCCGACCGAGACCGCCTTTGCGCTGCGAGAAGAGTCCTATGTCATCTGCATGGTGGCTGCGTGGGATGAGAGCAAAGCGAGCCAAACGAATCAGCACAGAGAGTGGACCCGCGCATGCTGGAGGGCGATGGAGCCCTTTGCCAGCAGTGGGGTCTACGTCAACTTCCTGGGCAACGAGGGTGAGGGGCGTGTGCGAGCCGCCTATGGAGTCAACTACGAGCGGCTGGTTGCCCTCAAGAACAGATATGACCCGCACAATTTCTTTGCGCATAATCAGAATATCAAACCGACGATCTATGAACTCACAGTTCGCTCAATTTGAAAGGAGTTAGGAAGAATCGGTTTCCAGCTGAGTATAGATCTGGGCGGAAAGGCCAAGAAGCGCGACAATCCGCAGTTGTAACGAAGAAAGAGCGGTGAGATGGCGTACGGTCTGCGAGGGGTTGAGAACCACCACGGTCAAGGTCAGTTCATCAAAGGCCTGCAAAAGCAATTCAGCGGTCGGATGAGCGGTGACTCGCTTCGGCTGGCCAGCGTACAAGCCAGACAAACAGCTCTCGATCTTGTCCAATTCCCGCCTGACCACACCCTCCAATAGCGTCAGCACGCGCAACGCAACGCTCAGCAAACGCACCAGACCGGTGGCATGATCGTCGCGCTGCACATACATGGGAGCTAGCGTCAGTGGCGCACCTTTCAGGCGACCAAAGGCGCGCTCCACCCGATATTCGTCACGATAGGTTAACACTGCCTGGGGCAGAGAAAGTTGGGCTTCTGGTTGATTGGTCACGTACACCCGCCAGCCAAGCAGAGCGAGAGCTTGCTCGACTTGCTCTGTCACAAGTACGCTACTCACGCAGAACTGCCGCGAGGTGCGCACAGTGGCCTGGCGGTTACCGTAGGCTCGGACCGACTGCTCGGTGACCGTTTCCTGGATCTGGACCGTGAGCAGTTCTTTGACCCCAAAGCGTGCGAGGATCTCGTTCACCGCTTGTTCGACCTGAGGACGTTCCGTCAAGCGCGCTTTGCCTCGCCTGGCCACTCCCAGTTCCGCCAGAGCCTGCTGCGCTCGTTGCAAGCGCACCTGAAAGCGGCTTTGGGCACTCTGCCGATAGGCCAGCGAACACACCAGCAGTTGTCGCTCCGTCCAGGTGATCGTCTTGCCATCCACCTCAGCGCTCACTTCCACCTGCTGTTCATAGCCATGTGCAATCTGTTCCACTGTGCCATCCGCTTGCCAACGCTCCACCTCTTGCAGCGGCTGCGCTCTTGCTTGTGCTGTCTTGACGGCTTGCGCCAGCTGGTCTGCGGGCATGCTCACCGCCGACAAGGGGCACAGGTAATAATCCCCAGCAGCATGCAGAGAGGCACGGGTCTGCAATGCTCCCATTTTGCTGTCCCCCACATACAACAGGCCATGCCGTCCCAGCGTGTGTTGCACGCGGGTGATGATGGGTAGATACAACGGATCATCTGCTCGCTCTCCCGACACGATCTCGGTGGCCAACGGCATTCCCAACGGGTCCAGGGTCGCCAGCATGATTTTGAGTTGAGGCAAGTCTGGGCGATGATCTTTACTGTGGTCCAGTTGCAGCAAGCCGTCCTCCGTGACGGTTCCATAGCTGCTCACGCTGGTACTGTCCAAGCGCACACAACGGGACTGCAGGTCGTAGACACGCAGCAGTTGGCGGCTCAGCTCTTGCTCAAAAGACTGCCAGCGTGCAACGTGGCTCATGGACCGCAAGATCGCGGCCAGTCGATCATCGCTGACATCGCTTGCCTGCACTGCTGCTTGGGTACATTGCTGCAACCCCTGCTGACGATGCTCGACCCAGGGTTGCACCTGATTCATGCGATGATCCGCCTGTGAGAGCACATGGGCCAACCACACCTCGATCACCTGGCCCAGGCTCAACCCCTGCCAGTTCCCGTGTCGAGGAAAATGCTGATCCAGCTGCTCTGCCAGTCCCATCTGCCGCATGTGCCCCAGCAGCAAGGGCATATCGTCAACGCGTTCCGTCGTGATCGTCAATGGCTCTTTCATGCTCTCAGCTTACCAGAATCTTTGTTTCTTGTCCAAAATTGAGCGAACCGTGTGCAGTAAGTTGACATGTCATAAGAGATCGAAGATGGTTTTGTCACACGAGTGGGGTTGTGACGGGAAGAAAGTTGGGGTGTACAAAAAAGAACATCTGTGCTATGCTTCTTGAAGCACAGCGTTTCTTGAGTGTTCTTGAGTGTTGAAGGAGAGCAGAATGAGAGCATTTCAGGCTGATGGGAGAACGATCAGCGCCTATCTGGCCGAGCCTTCGCATGGCAGCGGACCAGGGGTGCTGGTCCTGCATGCCTGGTGGGGACTGACGGAGCCATTTCGGCAGGTCTGCGACCGGCTCGCGCAGGCGGGCTTCGTGGCGCTCGCCCCCGACCTCTACCGCGGCAAGACGACCGCGTCGGTCGAGGAAGCGCAAGCGTTGGGCGCGGCGCTGGATCGGGATGTGGAGCGGTGGCGCGGCGATATCGCGGGAGCGGTGCAGGTCCTGCGCCAACACACTGCGACCCATCTGGCGGGCGGTCGCGGCAAGCTCGCCCTCGTCGGCTTCTCGCTGGGAGGCGCCTACGCGCTCGACATGTCCGTTGCCCTGGCCGAGGAGATCGCCGCCGTCGTGACCTTTTATGACTCCTACCCCGGACTGGACTATCGCAGAGCTTCGGCCGCATACCTCTGCCACTTCGCGCAGGATGACCCCTTCGAGCCGGCTGAGTCGGTCGCAGAGATGGAGCAGGCGCTCCAGGCTGCGGGGAGGCAGGTCACTGTCCATACTTATCCAGGGACCACACATTGGTTCTTCGAGGAGAATCGCCATGAGTATGACGCCCAGGCTGCTCGCCTTGCCTGGGAGCGGACCATCCAGTTCTTGCATCAACGGCTTGAGTAAGCGCGAGAGCGTGTCGGAGCGTCCATGCCTGATCCGTTGTCCACGATCGCGCATCCCGTATCGGGAGCGACGTGGTAAATCAGGTCAAACTTCGACCAATTTTGAGGCGAAATAGGAAAGGGTACTTGCATGACCGCACAGCCTTTTAAGACCATCGCCCTCGATCTCTTGCAGCAGGGCCATCTCGATGAAGAAGCTTGTTTGCAGGAGCTGGGCGAGGCCGAACGGACTGCCATTGGGACGCCGGAACGCTGGTCTGCCAAAGATCACGTGGCTCATCGGACGTTCTGGCATCAGGACCTCATCGGCAAGGTGACTGCCATCCTGCAGCATCAGGAGGTCCCGCCGAGCGAAGAAAGCGATGACCAGATCAACGCGATGGTGTTTGAGGAGCATAAGCTTCACCCCTGGTCAGCTCTTCACGCGGAATCTGAGCGGGTCTACGCCCAACTCATTACGTTGGCTGAGCACCTGAGCGAAGAAGATCTGACGGACTCTCATCGCTTTGCTTCGATTACCGGAGGAAGTCCGCTGTATACAGCCTTCCTGGGCAGTTGCTACGAGCACGATCAGGAGCATCTCGCGCAGTACTATCTCGACTGGAACGCTCTCCCGCAGGCGATACAGGTCCGTGAGAGGTGCGCCAACAGAGTCCTTCAGGCTGAGGTGCCCCAATGGGTGAAAGGGTGGTTCCTCTATAATCTGGCCTGCTTTTACGCGCAGCAGAACCAGTTGGAGCAAGCTGCCGCTCGCTTACAGGAAGCGGTGGCATTCGCTCCTCGTCTCAAAGAGCGGTCACAGAGCGATCCTGACCTGGTGGCGTTACGCGATCACTCGGCTTGAACACACCTGTCATCCCAAGACTCTGTGGGCCGTTTCTGTAAAATCGGTCGAAGTTTGGCCCAATTTACTACGACGCGCGTGAATCAGCTGGAGTGTCAAGCTGTCAATCATTATTACACGCGGGAGGCATACAGATGGATCCCTGGTGGAGAACCGCCCTCTGGCAGCAGTTCGGCGCGACGATCGACATGCTCGAAAACGCCCTGCTCGCCTGTCCCAGCACGCATTGGAATGGACGCCTCTGGAGCGACCACTCAGACCACCCTCTGCCACCGGAATACGCAGCATTCTGGTCGATCACCCATCACACCCTCTTCTGGCTCGACTTGTATCTCACCGGCTCACTTGAAGGATTCGCTCCCCCCACGCCTTTCACCCTGGATGAGCTTGAACCAGCAGGTGTCCTTCCCGAACAGCCCTATACCAAGGATGAGTTACACGCCTATCTGGTGCATCTGCGCAAGAAGTGCCAGACAACGATGGCCGGGTTGTCAGACGAGCAAGCGCACCACCAGGTCGATTTCCCCTGGATCGGGGAAAAGCCGATGAGCTTTTTAGAGCTCCTCTTGTACACCATGCGCCATGTGCAGGAACATGCGGCCCAGTTGAACCTGTTTCTCGGACAGAACGCCATTGATGGAGTCTCTGATTGGGTCAGCCGGGCGAAAGCCGATGAGGGCGGTGAGTAAGCGCTGATCACGAGTGTGCTGCAATGGACAGTCTGAGACACGCGTACACCATTTACAGCTCTAGGAAAAGGATACCAGGTGTGGAGCGGTTTGCCCAGGCACGTTCCTCTCGGTGCTCATGATTGGGGGCAAGTGCTCATGTTTCAGGACAAAAGCTGCTCACATTTCACGTCATTTACCACGAAGCGAATGGGGTGACAGTGGAGGAGCCGATTCCATCATCCATAGTATTTTTTGAAACTGCATTATCGTTAATCCTGTATGGTATCTCTGGTTAGGGATAATGTTGTGGCGAAGCGAACAATAAAAAGTAACTGATGCAAGTGATGCAAGTGATGCAATGTTACAAATATCGTCTGCAAATTCGAGTTTTCCATACTTCAACAAACATATTCGTGCTCAGTTTGATAAGCTATCTTAAGATTCGCCAACAATACCTGTTACAAGTGATGCAACTGATGCATTGTTACAAAACCTGCTGGCAAAGTCTTCATAGTTACAATCAAGACCATCGACCAGACACACGTTCTATGATATAATGCCGAAAGCCGAAAGCTGTTCCAGTCAGGGCTTCCAAATCGTTTAACTTGATAGCAGGAGATGACCGCTAAAAGCGAGACGCATAGGAATAGCGCACTAGACTGTAACTTATTTTCCGCTAAAAACTACGCGCGCAGTATTTGAGATGTGAGAGAGCGCATACTCTATTTGGGATACCGGGAGAGGCACGAAAGAGATGTATATTGGCAAAATTGTCAAATCGGACTCACACATCAACTACGTCTGTCAGATTTATGGACCGCGCGAGGTTGAACTGGAGCCGACCCCCACGGATTATGCCTTTGGCCGTTTTGTGCGTATTGCGGTGCGATCCGAACAGCCCGATGACCATGATGCGCAGGTGATCCTTGCGCTTGGGAAGAGTTCTGAACCCCGAACTTACGCTATAGGCGTAATCTACGACACCATCCTGCTCAATCCCGCATTTGGCTCGCTTGGGCCCCGTCTCTCGAATGAGACCCAGGTTGAACTCTTTTCGCCTGATTACATCTCTGAGAAGGCCGTTCTGATTTACGTAATGGTTCTTGGCATGATGGAACAGCGCCCTGTAACCAGTAATCAGCTGGAGATACTTTCTGTTATGCACGGAGTACCGCTTTTGTCGCTGGAACTAGGAAGCGAAATCGAAACTATGACCGATGAAGAAGTAAGGGCATTTCACTTCTTCATGAACCCTGACAATCCTGAAAAAGGTACGTACTTGCATATGGGCTATATTCCACATATCATTGCGCAGCGAAATAGCCTGCTTCCCATGGTCACTCTACGTATCATCGACCAATTGGAACTCCTATTTCCCGAAAATCTTTCGGTACTCTCAATTGTGAAACGCAACTTTGCCTGGAAACTCAAGGTGGAAACTACTGGTTAATGGAGGCTCTCATCTATGCTTGACCCAACTCTTGTTCGCCCACGTTTCAAACCTGTAGGCATTACTAAAGGACCAGGCGAAAACGCCCACGAATATACCTTTGTCTCGCGCGACGATGAGCAAGTCCTCAAAAATGGTGAATACGTATACTACGAACTTGCCGAACCTGGAAATGGTGCGGGTACTCAGACCTCTCGTCGCGTGCTGGGACGCATCATCAAGCGCCTCCCATTGCAACTCTACCCTGATACATTCTTAGCCGAACCAGAGATATCCCCCGCACAGGTAGCTGCAATGGTAGGCTACGACTCACATGCCAACGAGCTGTTTGAACTGCATGTCGCCATCATGGGCTACTATGATGATCCAACCAATTCGTTCATTAATCCGTGGATTCCGCCGCAGTCAGGTAAGAAGATTTTTCTGGCTGATGATGAGATGCTTGCACATATCCTCAGTCGCAAGCGTGCGGGAGAACCAGGTTCCGCTACCATAGGATCTCTGTTGACCCGTCCTCCCGATGCTGTACCTGTAGTTTTCTCGGTTAAAGATGTTGTGAGTACCCACCTCGCTATCATCGCCAGCACCGGCGCAGGTAAAAGCTACCTTGCCAGTGTGCTGATCGAAGAATTGATGCAAGCCCGAAATAAAGCATGTGTTCTGATCATTGATCCGCATGGCGAATACGGCACGCTCGATCAAATCGCCAATTTCTCTCAATTTGCCGAGCAGAGTGATGGGAAACGAAACAGCTATCAAGCGCTGGTTCGTGTTTACAAACCAGAACAGGTGAAGGTACGCATTTCGTCGTTAACGATGGGTGATATGCGCCATCTTTTGCCAGAGATGACAGAGAAACAGCAATACCTGCTGAGTAGAGCTTTGAGAAAAGTCAATGAAACCAAAAGAGGCACACCCTGGACCGTAGCTGATCTAAAAGTAGCCATAAAAAATGTCTCAAAGCAGAAAGGTGATGATGATAGCGAAGGCGCGGACGATTCGAGCACAGTACATGCACTAACCTGGCGTATTGATCAGCGTTTTGTGGATAGCTTTACGTTTGACGATATGGAACATCTCGACCTGCCAGAGATTTTCAAACCCGGACAGTGTACTATTTTGCAACTCAACGAAGTTGATGAGCGCGATCAACAGGTCGTTGTTGCTACGTTACTGCGTCGTTTGAATAAAGCGCGTATGGATACCGAGCGTGGCAAGGTGCATTCAGGCGAATTTTACCTGCCCTATCCCGTTTTTGTGCTCATCGAAGAGGCTCATCACTTTGCTCCAGGTGGAACTGAAGTTGTCTCGACGGCGATTCTCAAGCAGGTGCTGGCTGAAGGACGCAAATTTGGTATTGGGGTCGGTTTAATCAGTCAGCGTCCTGGCAAACTCGATGCCGATGTACTCAGCCAGTGCCAGACGCAATGCATTATGCGTATCGTAAACGAAATAGACCAGAAAAGCGTTGCCGCAGCGATCGAAGGCGTTGGACGCGATCTACTGGATAATCTGCCTGCGCTTTCAAAGGGCCAGGTAATTATCGCTGGTGCGGCAGTCAATACGCCAATGATTTGCCGTGTACGCCCGCGAATCACTAAGCATGGCGGTGAGAGTAAGGATGCGCCCGATATGTGGCAAAAATACTTCAGTCCAGAAGCCCTGGAGAGCCGTCACCGTAACGAGGCTCCCTTAAATGGAAATAAGGGTTTTAACTTACTGAAATGACAAATCGCACTGCACTCAATATGTTAATGGTATTCGCACCTCTGGCATGGGTTGCGCTGCTCGTGTTTACGCACTTCGTGCCACCGCAGGCTGTGCAAGCCTATGTCACGTTTTTTGTACTCCTGAGCGTTGCTCTCACCAGCACTCTCTCACCGCTTGCGTATTTTATCAGCCTGCGCAATCTCTTCGTTGCAATTGTGAGTCTCGGCATTATCATCGTCATTGAAGTATTATCGCTGGGCAGGAAATGAAAGCTATTCTCGTTATCCGCCCAGGCGCTATCGGAGACGCATTACTCACCTTTCCCGTACTGAAAGCACTGAAAGAAGATAATACTGGTACGCATATTACGCTGGTGAGCAATGCACAGGTGCTGCCGCTGGCACTGGCATTTGGTATTGCGGAACAGACATTTGACTTTCAAGATATCCAATGGAGCGAGCTGTTTTCTACCACCGGTATTCGCACTTCTTTCATGCGAGGCCTACTGGAGCAAACCGATCTTGCGATCTGCTGGATGCGTGATCCTGATGGTATCATTGAGCACAATTTGAAAACGTCAGGTGTCAAACATATTATCGCTCCGGGTCGGCCCTCTGAAGGCGAACGCGTACATATCGTAGACTACCTGGCCCACACAGTCGGATTGCCAGGTGTAGGGGCGCGATTCAGCGCGCTCTTGTCCTTGCAGAACGTTGACCCCACTTCCAAAGACATAACAAATCGATTCGTCGCCATTCATCCAGGAAGTGGAGCAGTACAAAAATGCTGGCCGGTATCCCGCTTTGAGACAGTAGTCAAGCGCTTATGGGAACAGAACCGCCCTGTCCTTTTGCTTGCGGGACCAGCCGATACTGAGCGCATAGATGATTTGCTGCAACAACTCTCGTCCCCTCCTACACCAGCGATGTTCAAGATACTCACAAATGCACCGTTGTTGGAGGTGGCGCGACATCTACAACAATGCATGTGCTATCTCGGCAATGATTCGGGTATCACACACCTTGCAGCGATGCTTGGCATTCCTACAGTAGCCATTTTTGGCCCAACCGACCCGGCAATCTGGCGACCAATGGGGCCATCTGTCAAAGTGATACACGAAGGTGCATTGGAAGATGTATCTGTGGATTTTGTTACGCAAGCCATTATGTAGCCCATTTTTCCTATACTTTCAATATGCTCCATAACTCCTCAATACTTTACATAATCTCTACGATCTTAGTCCTCTACTAATCTCACGACTGTTTTATATGCCAAATTGTGTCAATATGACTTATTTTGCATGTGATATGCTATGCAACGTTGTCTCTGGTACATAAGCAGTGTTTGTATTCATACATCTGCAAGTTGTGTAACACCAGAGCTACACTTGCGAGTGCTGCAAGTCGTAAACTAGAGGAAAGGTAATTTTGCAAATTCACCATCAAGTCTGGAAGTCCTACTTTGAGCCACTGCTGAAACGCAGTGTAGACGCGCTAGCGTCATTGCAGTGGCGAAGATCAAGGATCTTCCAGCAATATAGTGCAGTAAGTTTTGTAGGGAAGTTAAGTGTGGCAGCGATGCTCGGAGTGCTCTTTTTATGTCTCACTCTGGGTCTAAATGTGGGAAGCGCACATGCGCAATCGCAAACCGTCTGCTCTAGCGGTGACCGCACATATGTAGTTGTTCGTGGAGATACACTGAGTGGGATAGCATTCCGTTTTGGTACAAACTGGGGGAGTTTGGCATCCCACAATCACATCGCGAACCCGAATTTCATTTATGCCAACCAGGTTATTTGCATTCCCGGTGGGGGAACTGTGAATAGCGGCATCCACACGAGTACATCGACCTTGTATGTATCTCGGAAAGCCACAACGGCTCAGAGCAGTCCGGTAAGGACTACAAGTTTTGTAAGCCCTAGAGGATCTGTGAATGTTTTCCCCTATGGACAGTGTACGTGGTGGGCCAATCAACGTTACTTCCAGCTCCACGGGGTATTTGTGCCATGGCGGACACAATCCAATGCCTGGCAGTGGACAGCTCGTGCGTACCAATTTGGCTGGCATGTTTCACGTTCACCAACAGTCGGGTCAATTGTAGACCTGCAACCATGGGTACAAGGCGCCTATGGTCTGGGACATGTGGCTGTAGTAGAACGAGTTCTTAGAAACGGCCATGTTATCGCCAGTACTATGAATTGGGGTGCATATCCATGGCGGGTCACCTATGTCCAGTTTGCTCCTGGTCCAGGAGTGACCTTTATTCATCGATAGATATATGAAACTGGCATTGCCAATCTAATCTATCGTTAAGTGACATATGGTAACCTGGCACTCGCAAGACAAGAGCCAGCTTTCCACTAAGGGAGCTGGCTCTCTGTCCATTCAAGTAGATAAATAACCCTGACTTCTGGCCCATCAAATTGCGCACAAGATACTAAATCACATATACTGAAATATGTTGAGTGAGACAGTATCCGTAGCAGTGTTCCTTATCGTATGTGACAGGAGATGATGCCCATGATAAATCAACCAGATACACAGGAGCAGAAACCTCAATCGGGAAAGTTGGTTTTACCCGTGCCTCCTGCCGAAGAACAGCAGATGTATTATGGCGGTCAGAAGGCACAATTACGACCCGAACAGCTTATACGTCGTCAGACCCAATCTGTCCCTAGGGGTGTAGGAGCCAGGCTCGCATTTTACTGGCGCAAAGACCCTGCCTATAAAGTACTCATGATTGCTATGTCAATGGTTCTCATCGCAGGGATTATATTTGTATCTCTGGCTAGCGCCGCATTTCTAGGCAATTCCAGTTTTTTTGCTTCCACCTCTTCTCCTCAAGCTATCCCGAAGGGAGCTAATCCTACAGGGACAGTTGACCTGCGTCCTGGCTTTTCTGCTCCAGGTGGCGGGAGTGGAAGTAATCAGAGTAGCCAGCCTCCAGTGCATTCAACTCCTGCACTTCAGCCAACTACAGATCAACAGAGTCCAACACCGGGTGGAGGGGGATCGTTGACCGTTCAAATCACGATCCCGTCACCGGTAGCAAATGATAGCTATGTTATTGTTGGTGTGAATACCAGCGAACCTGGGGTAAGCGTCCTACTTGTGATACGCTATAGTGGTCAGGGAGGCCGTTCTACTGCGGGTCCGCAAATGACCGATAGCAACGGCAATGCATCCATTCCATGGTTCGTGTCTGCCTTTGGCTCTGGGCAAAAATCTATTCAGGCTTATGTTTATGCACTTGCGACGGATCAAAATGGACAACGGGCAAGGTCTCAAACTGTAACTGTGCAAGTGCTGACCAGAGTTGTGGGTTGAACTAAATTAACGGCCGCTTCGAATCATTTGCCCCGCTATCTGGCGGAATGTAATGAAATTTGTCATCTGATGTGCGTATAATTCATAAAGGCTTCATGCTATGTCCGTGACGCCGTTGCCAATGCTTACTCTCTAATCTTTCCTTTTTAGGACTTATATGACACAGATAGACGAAATCCGCCAGGTTCAGGAGGCCACGCGCGCTATTCGCCAGAATGCCAGCCGCGTGATTGTAGGTAAAGAGGAAGTAATAGACCTCCTGATGGTCGCATTGCTCTGCGAAGGACATGTACTCTTCGAAGATGTGCCGGGGATCGGCAAAACCACTCTGGCAAAAACGCTGGCAAAATCCCTCGGATGCACGTTTCAACGTATTCAGTTCACCCCGGATCTGTTACCCTCAGATATTACCGGCATTACGTTTTTTAATCAGAAAAAGAGTGAGTTCGAGTTTCGACCGGGACCGTTGCTAGCACAGATTGTGCTTGCTGACGAAATCAACCGCGCCACGCCACGTACCCAATCCGCGTTGCTGGAAGCAATGGAAGAGCGTCAGATTAGCGTAGAACGTGAAACGGTAATCTTACCACGCCCCTTTATTGTCATTGCCACACAAAATCCAATTGAACTGGAAGGTACCTTTCCCCTGCCGGAAGCACAAATTGACCGCTTCCTCATGCGCCTGCACCTTGATTATCCAAGCCATTCGGAAGAACGATTGATCTTACAGCGCTTCAAAGAAACACAGCCGTTGGATGATCTTCAGGCTGTACTTACTGGAGAACGTCTACAAGAATTGCAAAAAATGATCCGTAGGGTGCGAGTTGAGCCAGCCGTTGAAAATTACATTGTCGAGCTTGTGCGAGCTACCCGCAACCACAGCGGGGTCGAGTTGGGTGTCAGTCCACGAGGTACCCTCGCTCTTTACCGGTCTTCACAGGCCTATGCAGCCATACATGGCCGCTCCTATGTTATACCCGATGATGTAAAGCGAGTAGCGCGTCCTGTTCTGTCTCATCGTATGATTGCTACGAGCCAGACACGCCTGCACGGACGTGTCATGGAGCAAATCATAGAGGATGTACTGCATAACGTTTCTGTACCGGTAGAATCATGAAAAAGCATTGGTATTATTTGTGCTTAGCGATTATTCTCTTTGGTCTGCTTGTCCGTCAGCCATTACTGCTGGTAATCGGATTGCTGGGAGTAATAGTCCTGGCAGCTACAGATATCTGGGCGAAGTATTGCCTGCAAGATTTACACTATCAACGCAACTTTAGCGAACAGCGTGCTCTGTTTGGAGAGGAGGTAACTCTCTCGCTCTCTATCGAGAATGCCAAGCTTTTGCCACTTCCATGGCTTGAGATTGAAGATAGCGTTCCGAGGCAGTTAACCTTTAAGGGACGTCATTTGCGTATCAGCACAGCCAGAAACATGGTGATACTTGAGAATCTGTTTAACCTCCGCTGGTATGAACGAGTGACACGGCCCTATACTGTTCTCTGCAATGCGCGAGGTGTACATATGTTCGGGCCGACGGTGCTACGCAGTGGTGATGTATTTGGATTTCTCAATCGCCAGGAAACGCTCTCCAACAGGCAATACCTGCTTGTCTATCCCTTAGTGGTTTCTATTACTCGCTTCGGACTACCTTCACGCCACCCCTTTGGAGATAATCGCGCCCCGCACCGCCTGTTAGAAGATCCCTTGCGTGTGATAGGAGTACGTGACTACATGTATGGAGATGATCTGCGGCGCGTACATTGGAAAGCCACAGCACGTATGATGCAACTGCAAAGCAAAGTGTACCAGGCAACCACAACCTATACGCTGGTGCTCTTTCTCAATGTCATCTCGCAGCTTGATGCGTGGTATGGTATTCGACCTGAGCTCCAGGAACTGGCTATCTGTGCTACTGCATCGGTTGCTGATTGGGCGCTCGACCAGGGATATGCTGTAGGTCTCTATGCAAACACCATTATGTATATGCCAGAATTGGGTATGTCGATTTCCACTTCGCAAACCCCATCCTCTCTTGATGAGTCAGGTGAACTTTCCCCTACTGTGGCTCCGAATGCTGATGGAAAAGAGAATGAACATCGAGTGGAGGCAGTAGTAGCCGACCAATTGAAACGCCGTCGTATTCATTTGCCTCCAGCCAGCAACGAAGAACAGCGCAAACGGCTTTTGGAAGTATTGGCGCGTATTCAATCGTACTTTGGCAGTTCGATTGAAGAACTGATACACATTGAGCGCACTCGCCTTCCGGCAGGTGCGACCGTCGTTGTTGTTACAAGTACAGTCAGTGATCCTTTGCTAGACACGCTAGCGCGGGTGAAACAATCGGGACATGCTGTAACAATACTATATGTAGGGGACTCGCCCTTGTCGACGACACTTGGAGGAATTACCGTCTATCATATTGGAGGAGAGGAAACCTGGAAGGATCTGCTCGCCAGTTATAGTAGGGAAGGACCAGGCTCAACTCCAACGAACGAAACTCCTGGCCTCGAATCGACACCAGCCAGCTTCAGTCTGTAAAAGAGAGTACCAATAAATCGACCAAATCAAGCAAGCGAGCTTAAATTTTACTTGACTTTTCATCATAAATATGTTATAATTTTAAGGCAATCAGAAATTTGAGCGTTCCTCAAGGGAGCGTATTTTTTTGCCTTTTTTTAGCGGGCGCAATCCATTACGCTTTTATCATGGACTTCGTGATACAAATGTATTGGTTTGCGCCATTAATTTGGAGTACACAGTTACTCCGCTAGATTGACAGTAAATGCAATGAGCACCAAAGAAGTAATACCCAGACGACCTAAAACGCTGTGGTTAAACCGGGACTATATGCTGTTGTGGAGCGGCCAGATGGTTTCTAACGTCGGTACTCAAGTCTCACAACTTGCATTTCCATTGTTCATTCTGTCATTGACTGGCTCTGCTGCGCAGGCAGGCTTTGCCGGTGCGCTTCGCGCTCTGCCCTATCTGATCTTTAGCCTGCCTGCCGGGGCATTAATTGACCGTTGGGACCGCAAGCGAACGATGATTTTCTGCGATACCGGGCGGGCGATCAGTATGGCCAGTATCCCGGTTGCGTTTGCCCTTGGTGATTTGACAATAGTGCAACTCTACCTCGTCTCAGCCATCGAGGGCACACTCTACGTTTTCTTCAATATCGCCGAGGCAGCTTGCCTTCCGCGCGTAGTGCCTAAGGAACAGTTGCCTGCTGCTACGGCTCAGAATATGGCCACCGACGGTATCACGGCTTTGATTGGCCCTCCACTTGGTGGCGCTCTCTATACGGTGGGAAAATTTTTGCCATTCGTTGCTGACGCTCTTTCATATGCAGCTTCCGTAGTCTCGCTCTTTTTTATTGAGGTAAAATTTCAGAAGGAGCGGGTGGCAGCACCACGCAAGTTGTTGGTTGAGATTCGTGAGGGCCTTGCATGGCTCTGGCATCATCCACTCATTCGTTTTATGGCGATACTCACAGGTGGCTACAATCTTATTTTCGCGGGATTTACGCTGATTATCATCGTGCTGGCTCAAAAGCAACATGCTTCGTCCTTTACGATAGGTCTGATCTTCTCCGTAGGTGGTATAGGAGCAGTGATTGGTTCTGTAGTTGCGACTTCAATTCAGAAGCGGTTCAGCTTCGGACAGGTAATCATTGGTACAACCTGGTTTACTGCTCTAATCATGCCATTATATGCTTTTGCCCCGAACCCATTGGTATTGGGGATCCTCACTGCAGCTTCCTTCATAATGGGGCCTATATACAATGTAGTGCAGTTTAGCTATCGAAGTGCCATTATTCCAGATGAGTTACAAGGTCGTGTGAACAGCGTATTCCGATTGATTGCATTTGGCGGTCAGCCGCTGGGATTAGCGTTAACAGGTTTACTAATCCAGAATATCGGAGTTATCCAAACAGTTTTCATTTGTACTTTCGGTATGTTCGCTTTCGCTCTAGCAGCAAATCTGAATAGACATGTGCGCAACGCTCAGCCATTGGATGAACCTGGAACAGTATGATTGGCACTTCGCTTAATCATGTACATACAACTCAATCAACTGATAAGCCCTGCTGACAAGATTTCGGAGGAGCGTTGTATTGACAATCCAGGAAAGGCGCATTTCCCCGACTACCATACTTGACAGCATACAGCCGCAGCCTATCCACCCGAGAAGGCTGAGATTATCACCTGCAAAGTGCCCCAATATGCTCAACCATACTAACTCAAGTGCATAAAACATCGCTGCCTCGGTGCTGCTCACAAACTGTTGTACCCAATTCATTATGGCTAAGCAGAATGCTGTTGCCACGACTCCCAGAAACAATGCTGATTCCCAGACAGAGAAAGGCGGAAAGCTGAATGGCTCTTTGGCAATGGGCATTGCAATTAGACTGAGCAAGGCAGTCAATGTGATCTGGACAATCGTCAGATTGATGGCATCTGCCCTGGGAGCAAATTTGCTAATACAGATTACGTGCAATGCACTTGCAAGGGCACAAGCCAGGGCCAGTATTTCGCCAGGACCTATCGTAATTTGAAAGGTGTTCTTGACCGAAAGTAGTATTAGCCCGGACATTGAAAGAAGAATGCCCAGGATACTTCCCAGCGTCGGCTTTTGTCGGAGCAATGGAAGTGCGAGTAAGGCGACCAGCGGAACATACATACCTGAGATGAATCCCGCTTGACTGGATGTGGTGTATTGTAGTGAAACTGTTTGAAATGCGTACGAAGCAAACAGGAAGAGACCAATAATTGAGCCGGATAAGATCTCTGTGGATGTAATGTGAATCAGGCGTTTCCGGAAGAGAAATGCCAGGACTAACACTGCAAACCCAAAACGCATTGCTAGAAAGGTAAATGGACCGACAAATGTGAGCGCATGCTGGACGATCAGAAAACTGCTTCCCCAGATCATTGTCACTACAATCAAAAGTACATTGGCTCGCAGCTTACGCTGGCGTTCGAATGGTGTTTGCGGTGAACGCATGCTAATAGTGGCTTCTACTTTTGTCATTTCTTCTACCTCCTCCGGTTATACGGTTCTTCAAGTCATCAGTGGTCCAGGCGTGTCCTCCTCTTGATTAGTTTTAGGGTTATGAAAGTGACCACGAGATAAAAAACACTTCATCGGCCACATAGCCTACAGGCTTCCTCTACTTCTAAAGCCGTTTGAATGTTTTCAAACTAAGGGTATCAGAGAATTGGTATAGACACAAGAGCCACTTACGTGTATAGTAGCTATACCACTTCTATTACTTTGACGAATTCCACGAGAATAGTATGGAGATACCTGATGAGAAAGCACTCAACACTTGTCCCTCTTAGCGTGTTTAATATTGATCCTGAATCCAGCAAACCGATCTATCGTCAGCTATACACCAGTTTGCGTATCGCCATTCTCAATGGTCAGTTGGCTCCTGGGACGCAACTCCCCTCGACACGCGCGCTGGCGTTGGAGCTAGGATTCGCCCGTGGAACCATTCTCAACGCCTATGAGCAACTTTTCTATGACCTCTCTCCTGTGCGAGTGTTCCGACCAGGACTGGCAGCTCTTGATGCATTTCCTCTCAAAATATGGTCGCGAATTACCACGAGGCACGCACGCCAAAGGTCGTATGATCTTCTAAATTATGGTGATCCTGCCGGGTATAAACCACTACGTCAGGCGATAGCTGGCTATCTTGGATCTGTTCGCGCAGTGAAGTGCGATCCAGAACAGGTGATAATCGTCTCTGGTTCGCAGCAGGCTCTTGATCTGACTTCACGGGTGCTGTTGGATCCCGGTGAAGATGTGTTGATCGAGGATCCATGTTATCCGGGTGCCAGGGGAGCGCTGCTAGGTGCGGGTGCACATCTTATTCCTGTCCCTGTCGACAAAGAAGGCATGGATATCATCGCAGGGATGGCACGCAGCGCTACTGCCCGTATGGCCTATGTTACTCCTTCGCACCAGTATCCTCTTGGTGTGACTATGAGTCTTGCGCGCCGGTTAGCATTGCTGGAGTGGGCGCGCCGGACTAAAGCATGGATACTAGAAGATGACTATGATAGCGAATTTCGCTACAAAGGCCGACCGCTCTCAGCCTTGCAGGGGTTGGACACCTCTGGACATGTCATCTATATAGGGACATTTAGCAAAGTCCTGTTTCCGGCACTGCGTCTAGGTTATATGGTTGTCCCGCCCGACCTTGTCGATGGCTTCGTTGCTGCACGGACGATGATCGATTTGCATCCTCCTACATTAGGGCAGGTTATTTTGACAGACTTTCTTACCGAGGGACACTTTGGGCGCCATATTCGGCGGATGCGGGAGTTGTATGCCGGGCGTCAAGCTGTGCTGGTGTCAGCAGCGGCACAGGAACTCACCGGATTGCTTGATGTGCATGCAAATGAGGCAGGCATGTACCTGATTGGCTGGTTACTCCATGGCCAGGACGATCAGAGAGCTTCACAAAGCGCGGCAACATATGGAATTGAGGCACCACCTTTGTCGGCATTCCGGATCGAGCCAGGGAATACCCAGGGCTTGCTGCTGGGCTATGCGGCATTTAGTGAAGATGAGATTCATAGAGGAGTGCAACATTTAGCGGAAGCTCTCCAGACCATGAAGAATTACATATAAGGTATCCAATCCTCAGCAAGAGGAATTTCAGTAAGCGTCTTTTTTGAAAAAGAAGCATCGTCTGTTGATTGTTTGGTTGTAGAGATGGAAGAAGGTGTATCACTGGGACGCAAGCGTAAAAGAGCCTCGAGTTCGTCCTGCTTATAAAGCCGCTGTCGTTTGATACCCTGTTTGTAGCTTCTGAGGATTCCTCTGCTCACGTAGGTATAGAGGGTTGACATTTTTACCCCCAATAAGTTGCTTGCTTCACCTCCATCTAGATATTTTTCGCCGTCTAGCTCTATCATACGTGATTCGTCCTTCTGGTTATATATTCTATCTACACTCAATGATAGAAAGTTCATGTGCCTTTGTCAACAGGTATACACTATTATATTGGTGAAATCAATATAAATCAAGTAATATCAAGCTAAGTCAAAAATCATTGACTTTCGTAGAAAACCATGGTAATACATTGGTAAAAGGATAATTTCTATGCTTACATGAGGTAAAATACCTTGCAATGCAAAGGAGCAAAAGAGATGACAGCGGAGACATCAGGAACAACTTCAACGGTTAAACAGAATCGCGGAGGTTTGGAAGGCGTGGTAGCAGCAACGACTGCGCTTAGCAAAGTGGAGGGGACAGCAGGAAGGTTAATATATCGTGGCTATAACATTCATGACCTTGCTCGTACAACCTCATTCGAGGAAATTGCTTATCTGCTCTGGTATGGCAAGCTGCCGACGAAAATGGAACTGGTAGATCTGAAAGTGCAGATGTTGGAAGAGCGTACCTTACCAATGGCAGTTTTACAGGTTCTGCAAGACTTACCGCCAACAGCAGCGCCAATGGATGTCTTGCGTACAGCAGTTTCGGCTTTGGGTGCAGCAACAATTCAGGGCAAACCGACCCTTGACCAGGCAATTGCCCTGACTGAGCGCTTTCCGCTTATCCTGGCAGCTTTCCATAGGATGCGGAATGGATTAGAGCCATTAGAGCCGCATCCCGAAATAGGTTATGCCGCCAATTATCTTTACCTGCTCAGTGGACAAATGCCGAAAGAAGAGCACGTTAGAGCATTGAACGCCTACCTTGTTTTGTTGGCAGATCACGGGATGAATGCTTCAACCTTCACGGCACGCATCATCGCAAGCACTGAATCGGATATTGCCTCAGCGGTCGTAGGTGCAATTGGAGCGCTTAAAGGGCCTTTGCATGGTGGCGCTCCCTCAAAAGTGCAGGATATGCTCGAAGCAATTGGTACTGAAGATCGGGCTGAGAACTGGCTGCGTGATGCACTGGCGCGGGGTGATCGTTTGATGGGTTTTGGTCATCGGATCTACAAGACAGAGGATCCACGAGCTGAAGAACTGCGCGAAATGGCCCGAATTGCCGACCCGCAGCAATTTGCCCTGGCTCGTAGAGTAGAAGAGCTAGCGCTGGCTCTGTTGGAGGAGCAGAAACCAGGTCGTCGTCTCTACACCAACGTTGAGTTCTATTCCGCTGTAGTGTTGGCATCGGTAGGTCTACCAAGAGATCTTTTCACTCCCACTTTCGCAGCAAGCCGCGTAGCAGGTTGGACCGCTCATATTCTTGAGCAGGTAGCCAACAATCGCCTGATCCGCCCTGAAGCTGAATATACCGGGCCAACGGATGAGCATTTTGTGCCAATTGACGAGCGGTAAAAGTACTAGATTAAGAGAGGGTAATCCATGACTGGTTCTGCTTTTTTGTTCCTCGAAGAAGCTTATCGATACAATAAATATCCCGCCAGTCCTGCCAGACCTAAAATAATCAGAATGTTTACCTTACGACTCAATGCTAAGCCGAAGGCGCCTCCGGCTATTAGCGTTCCTTTCCAGTCCACTCCAGGTTGGTGTAGAATAGTCCAGACGACCGCGAGCAGGAGGCCAACAACGGCGAGTGAGACACCCCGCATAGCGCCTTGCACCCAGCTTTGATGCTCGATACGTGCATACCCTGCAGAGACGACAAGCACCAGCAGTGCAGGGAGAGTGATAGCAATCAATGCGAAGAGTGCGCCGGGTATGCCATAGGTGAGATAACCTAAGCTGATTACCCATAATCCATTTGGGCCAGGGCTGATTTGCCCGATAGCGATAGAGTGTCCAAAATCAGCTTCTTTGGCCCAGCCGCTGCCTATCAAATCCTGATGCAGGCTGGGTAAATTACTAAAACCGCCGGTTGAGAAAAGGGAGGCTTTCAGGAACAGGAGAAAGTAGATAAATGGATTAATCATTGTGGCTCTCCCTGCTCTTCTTCATGAAGAGGAGGGGCTGATCTTGATGAAAAGAAGAGCGTACCTAGGAAAGCTGCACCGAGAATTACAATGATCACTGAGAGCTTCAAGAAAATGACGGCAAGCGCACAGGCAATAGTGAGAACACCACTTACAATCAAAAAGAAAAATCCTTCTTTATAGCCTTTTCGAATGAGAGGAAGCGCAAAATTAAGTCCGACAACTAACAGGATGCCACCTGTCGCCGGTATCACGCCACGAAAAATAGCCTGGACTGCTGCTATATTCTCTACTTGGATAAAGATAGCTGCTAACAGACAGGTAATAGTTGCACTTGGCAAGAGCATACCGGCAAGTGAGATAGCGATACCCCAGGTTCCACCCAGTCTCTTTCCAATCAGGACTGTTAGTGCGACGAGATTGATGCCAGGCGTGAGGATGCATAAGTTCCACAGGTAAGAAAACTCTTCAATTGATAGCCATTTATGCTTCTCTATAAACGCACGCTGTATTAAGAATGTCGTCGATGCCCCACCACCAAAGGATTGTAGCCCGATGGCTGCCCAGATGCGAAAAAGCTGCCATTTGCCGGGTCGGGGGTCTTGAAGATTCATGGATGAAATTATCTGGCGATTTCGTCTTTTACGACATTTTTATATTCGTTCAGTAATTTCTTTACTTTCGGGTCTATCACAAACATACAATAACCCTGCGAGCGGTTTCTCTCATAATAATCTTTGTGATAGTCCTCCGCCGGGTAGAAGTTGGTGAAAGGGACAATTTCGGTAACGACCGGCTTTTTATAGGCACCTGATTTTTCTAATGCTTCTTTGGAAGCGAGGGCGCTCTGTTTTTGCTCATCGTTTTGATAGAAAATTGCTGATCGGTATTGTGTTCCGACGTCATTTCCCTGGCGGTTCAATGTTGTCGGGTCATGCGTATGCCAGAATATTTCTAGCAATGTATCATAGGTAATAATGGATGGGTCATACGTTATCTGAGTAGCTTCCGCAGCACCGGTTCTACCTGTACACACCTCTTCATAAGATGGGTTTTCTACCTGGGATGCCGCGTACCCTGGAACAACTGATGTTACGCCTTTGAGTCTATTGAAAATTGCCTCTGTGCACCAGAAGCATCCTCCAGCCAGCGTGGCGGTATCAAACTGAGACATGCATCACCTCATTCTTGTGTATCCTGTTCATTATATTTAATGTACCATGAATCATTCTTCAATAACAACTTGATACCAACGTGACCATATTTTATTGGTTTCGCTTGAGCTTGACATTTGCTCGCCCATCTAATACAACTAGATACGGAGAACGTTTACGTGTCGTCTCTTCTTATCCTATGCGACTCAATGGCTGCGAGTTTCATAATAGGGTAGGACAAAAGTTTGAGATGATACTAGTGATAACCCAATATTATTTCCAATAAGGAGAGAGTTAAACTATGGCATTCGAACTTCCACCCCTTCCGTATGACTACAATGCGCTAGAGCCGTACATCGACACCCAGACCATGCAAATACACCATGACAAGCACCATCAAGCCTATGTCACCAATCTGAATAACGCATTGCAGGGTCAGGATCAGCTCGCTTCGATGTCCGTCGATGATCTGCTGCGCAACATCAACCAGGTGCCGGACAGTATTCGTACGGCCGTGCGCAATAACGCAGGTGGTCACTCCAATCACACCATGTTCTGGAATATTATGAAGCCTAATGGTGGTGGTCAGCCAACCGGCGATCTTGCCAGTGCTATCCAGCAGGTATTCGGTTCTTTCGACGCTTTCAAAGCGGCACTTAACGATGCTGGCACCAAGCGCTTCGGCTCAGGTTGGGCATGGCTTGTGCTCGACTCGAGTGGAAAGCTCCAGGTTATCTCTACCGCCAACCAGGACAGCCCGCTCATGGATGGTTTGTATCCGGTCATGGGCAACGATGTCTGGGAGCATGCCTACTATCTCAAATACCAGAACCGCCGTCCCGAGTACCTCAATGCCTGGTGGAATGTAGTCAACTGGGATGAGGTTGCTCGCCGCTACGAGCAGGCTCGCAGCGGTCGCTAACCATTGCAAAGTATGCCTCGTATCTGACGAGTGCGCAATCCGTAGATATGTTGAGGGAGCGAGAGAATATCTACTATCATCATGATCTTCCTCCTATATCTTTTTTGTTGATCCTTTAAGTTCGTTTCTTCATAAGATTTTCTTTGGCTTATCGCCTCTCATGATGTAATTATACAAGTAAATTGTGTTATAATGAATGGGAAAGCTAAGGGATTATGACGTTATAGGTTAAAATGTAAAGGCAAAATGAGAAATGGCTTTGGAAAACGAAAGACTGCTCGATGATACAGGTTGGCACATTCTAGAGGCACTACAGGAAAATGCTCGGCTCTCTTTTAGTGAGCTTGGGCAACGAGTTGGACTCTCTTCACCAGCAGTAGCGGAGCGCGTGCGGAGAATGGAGGATGCAGGAATTATTAGCGGCTATCGAGCAGAGGTAAATATGGGTAAGATTGGATATCCCATCACCGCTATTATTCGTATCAGTAACTCCCCAGGGGAGAGATGCACGCGTTTAAGTGCTTCTGCTCAAGAAATCCCAGAGGTGCTCGAATGTCACCGTGTAACCGGTAGTGACTCCTTAATCATGAAGATCATGGCCTCTTCTGTAGAGCATTTGGAATCGCTTATCGACAGACTATCTGAGCATGGACTGCTTACGACCTCAATTGTGCTGTCGACTGTTGTGAGCAGGAGAATCGTGACTCGAATGGCGGACAACACACACCAGGAAAAATC
>WNFD01002780.1_pt1 | contig 23853 bp, 17 predicted proteins | sample 5400491 | NCBI WGS metagenome assembly WNFD01 (sample SAMN13153343, study PRJNA577476) | soil metagenome | isolation source: 120 cm saprolite under Douglas fir tree site 2 hole 2 replicate 2 | place: USA:California | collected 2015-04-18
AGATCAAGCAGCCCATCGCTGCCGCCATCACCAGCGCCAACAGCTGCATTGAATGGCTGGCACACGAACCGCCCAATCTTGATCGGGCCCGTGCGGCAGCAGCCAGAATCGATAAGTATGGGAATCGTGCGGCTGAGATCATCGACCGTATACGTTCGTTCTACAAGAAGTCTCCTCCACAACGTGAGTTGGTCGACGTGAACGGAATTATTCAGGAAATGCTCACGCTGCTGAAAGGTGAGGCCACTCGATACTCGGTCGCCATGCGCACGGAACTGACCACCGACCTGCCCAAAATCATGGCGGACCGTGTGCAGCTGCAACAGGTGTTCATGAACCTCATGCTCAACGCCATCGAGGCCATGAAGGAATCGGGCGGAGAGCTTACGGTTAAGTCGCAACTGCAGGACGGTCAACTCCAGTTCTTGGTCAGTGACACGGGCGTGGGGTTGCCAATGGAGAAGATGGATCAGATCTTTTCTGCGTTCTTTACCACCAAGCCGCAGGGCAGTGGGATGGGGTTGGCCATCAGCCGTTCCATTGTGGAGTCGCATGGCGGCCGGTTGTGGGCCATTGCTAACGACGGACGAGGTGCGACCTTTCATTTCACGTTGCCGACCGAGGTAATGGAGCCAAGACCCCTGGTTACCTAGAGTGTTTTCCATCGCCTTAATGCGAGCCGTAAGATCTGACGTGTTCAGAGAAACTCATCAAAGCTCACGTTCCAGGGATAAGATCGGCCAGGGCAAGGTTTATTACCGGGACACCGAATGTATAACCAAGCTCTACCTCGGTTCGCGGATGACCGACGCTGACAAAAAGAAAATCGAAGAAGCTCTTGCGCAACTGGCACGTCAAGGAAAGAAGGTTATGCAATTTCTGCAGCAACGGCGGTATATTGTGGTGGTCGTCGATGGGAAAGTGAAGTTCTACGGCACTGCAGCGTCGTCGGAATCACATTGAAGAGAGATTCCTCCGTCCATTGGCTGTCCAATATGGATTCCAAAACGTTCCTTACAATGACTTGGAGCGCCACCCGCGTCTTCAGTTGGTGAAATTCCGACCATGGCTGGGCTCATAACCTAAAGGTCGGTGGTTTTCGAGGATGACGCAACACTTGTCGAGGTGTGCCATTGCTCTGCCGCGTGCTCCGTTCGAATCGATGCAACTTCAACAATTTGCGAATGGCGCCAAAGTCACTTCCGTGCGGGCTGGTTACCGGCAAGTCATTGATGTCAGTGGCGATTGTAGTCGAGAACACCTTTAGGCCGGTAAAATGCCGATCAGTCGATTGCCGACTGCCGAGGAAAGCCATGAATCTCCTTCACAGTATCGCGAGATTCTCCTGGTCCTCACCGCGTGACGATGGAGAGGCAGCTCTTCGGCAAGCGTACCGAAAAGGGCTGTCACTCTAGGTGCGCCACGTTATCGCCTCAGCTCAGGGGTTTTGGACGCTGAACGCCTGGCACGAAACGTTTGGATGCCAGTTCACGAACGCGCCGTTGGGATTCTCCTTCCATGCCCAGACATGTAGCGTGTAGAACGCCGGAAGTCCGAAGCGATTGGGGCTCTCGAACAAATGAAAGAGCTGTCCCATGAGCTGGGGCGGCTCCCCTGGATGACCCTTGTCCCACGCATCAGCGAGGACTAGATAGTCAGCCCCGATCAGCCGCAAGCGTCCGCTTGGAGTCGGTTCGTAGATGATGATCTGGGGGAGCGTGGCGTCGATTACGCCCTTGTTCACCAGGTCTCCATTCACATAGTGAAGGCCCATGGCTCCGAAGTCGGATCCACTGACGCAGCCGAACATAAGGGCATAACCCTCCGCTTCCGCCACCGACACGTCTTTGAAGCGCTCCGTGGAATCCCGGACAACTTTGAGCAGGGCGCCCTTGCTCTGCAGGTTCAGCACCGGATGTTGATGTTGTGGTGTCAACGCATGTGCGTTGCTGTTTTGCGCCGAGACGTGCCAGGGAAAAGCGGTTATGAGTAGGAGAGCGGTCATTGAATACTGAAATTGAGTCACGAATCGTCCGATCTTCACAGTAGGGCCTCCTATATATGAGTTGTTGCGAAACCCGGGGTAGCGTGCGCTTCTCATCGGCGAGCGGAGCCCAAGGGCAGGATCGTGGACACCCCCGCCGGCAACACGCGGCGTATAGGTTAGTGATGTCCTCCTGCCATGCCTCCAGCCTCGCCTTCATGCGTGTCAATCGAAATCAGGAAGGCGTTGCGGTCGGTGTAGGAGAATCGGTGGCCCTGGGTATCAGCGCTGTGCTCGATGGAGCGGTAGAGTTCGAACCCGTCGTTGTTCTGGGCGCCAAAGTACTTCACGTTTTTCAAGATGACTCCCTTGCCGTCGGCTCCGGGCTCGCGTTTTAGTTTCATTTTGGCCAGCTGGCCGTCGCCAAGTTTGGCCTCGACGATGTTGCCTGTGCGGGCGATCTCAATCGGGGCTTCCTGCACTTTCAGCTCGCCCCACTCCAGGCCGTAGGTCTTCAGAATCATGGGCGCAAGTGCCTCGCGCTGTTCTTTAGTGGTGGCTGGATCGAACGACACGACCACCCACTTGCCTTTCTTGTCGGTACCCCACTCTTCGCCCAAGTCGCCCGTGAGCCAGTACTTAGCGCCAGTCAAGTTGGTGCTGCCCGAGTGCCCTTCCCGGACTTTCACCGCCATGTTGAACTCACAATGCGGGTATTCGGCGTGCTTGTTGAAATAGCATTGGCAAAAAGAATGGCAACTACAGGCTTCGACATAGTCGGCCTTCATGCGCCATTTGGGTTTTGCTGGGGTTGAAGCCATGAGCACGAAAACACAGATTGTCAGAAGGCCCACGCGTTTCCACTTCTTCATACCTGTCTCCTTTTTACGGCCCAGGGAATCCAAGTTCTCCGCCAGCGAATTCAGATCCCCGAGTTGATATCGCCGGGCAGTACCCGGCTCAGCCTCATGACGTCGAGCGCGATACACGCCCCCTTGGCTTTTTCGTCCCGACCGCCTCTGCTAGAATTTCGATCATGTGGGGCGCGCGGCCGGTCTGGCCCGCCGTCGGGTTGACTGGTATTTCATAGCTGGACCGCCCGCAACGTGTCTTTAAAGCCCGATCAAACTTTCTTCAAATCGCTCTTAAACTTCGTATGTCGCTGCAACCGCAGGTCTCTTACGAATTCGGCCCATTCAGGCTGAATCCTGCCCAGCAGCTCTTGGCGGAAGGGACGAAGAGAGTTCCGCTCACACCCAAAGCGTTTCGGATCCTGTTGGCGCTGGTCGAGAGCCAGGGTCAGATATTGAGCAAGGAGGAGCTGCTCCAGAAGGTCTGGCCGGATACATTTGTAGAGGAAGCCACTCTGGCTCAGAATGTCTTCACCCTGCGGAGAGTACTGAAAGACGATCGAGGAACCTCCCACTATATTGAAACGGTCCCTAAGCGCGGATATCGCTTTGTCGCAAGAGTGACGGAGATTGCGTCGAAAGTTCTGGGGCCTGGGTCTGAAAGCCGCCACGCCGGAACCCCAACACGTCAGGAAATCCGTTTCTGCTCCACGCGCGACGGCGTCCGCATCGCGTGGGCGAGCGTCGGTTCGGGATACCCGCTCGTGAAGGCCGCCAACTGGCTCAATCATCTCGACTATGAGTGGGAAAGCCCCGTCTGGAAGCACTGGATTGCGGAGTTGACAAAATACCACCGCTTCGTTCGCTATGACGAACGTGGCAATGGGTTGTCGGACAGGGAAGTGAAGGATATCTCTCTCGAGGCTTGGGTGCAGGACCTCGAGACGGTGGTGGATTCAGCTGGTCTTGACCGGTTTGCGCTGATGGGGATCTCGCAGGGCGGGGCTCCGGCGATTACGTATGCCGCACGGCATCCGGAGCGAGTGAGTCACCTGATTCTGATCGGTGCGTATAGCCGTGGCTGGGAGCACAGAGACAATCCGGAGGCTCTGAAAGCCCGCCATGCGTTTGAAACGCTGGTGCGTTTGGATTGGGGAACTAAGAATCCCGCCTTTTCCTTCAATTTTGCCAACCTTTACGTGCCAGAAAACGCCACGCACGAACACCAGGAATGGTTCAACGACTTACGCCGCGTGTCAGCGTCCCCCGAAAATGCGGCACGCATTATGGAAGCATGTGACAAGATCAACGTACGTGCACTGCTCCCGTCGGTCCCTGTTCCAACCATCGTGTTTCACAGCGATCGCGATCGCGCGGTGTCGTCCGACGAGGGTCGAATCCTGGCAGCAGAGATTCCAAATGCGAGGTTTGTTCCGTTGTCGAGTGCCAATCACCTTCTTCTCGCAGATGAACCAGCCTGGCGAGTCTTCGTCGAAGAACTCAGCAGATTCTTTGGGTGGTAGGTAACGGACGCTGCAATGTCGGAGAATAGCAACTCAGTTTACGAATTCGGTCCCTTCCGTCTGGATCCCTTGCAAGAGCTGTTGCTGGATGGGACTCGGAAGGTCCCGCTAACTCCGAAGGCATACCAGACATTGCTGGTAATGGTGGAAAACCACGGCCGGATTGTCACCAAAGACGAGCTGCTGCAGAAGGTCTGGCCGGATGCCTACGTCGAGGAGGCCACTCTCGCTCAGAACGTATTCACACTACGTAAGCAGCTTTGCGACGACCGGGAAGGCACCCTTTACATCGAGACGATCCCTAAACGTGGATATCGCTTCGTGGCCGAAGTGCGCCAAGTTGACACTGCGGCGATTGCTCCGGTATCTGCGCCAACCACGGGCGGCGATCGAACTCCGGAGCTTGACCCGCACAAATCCGTAGCCGTGCTCTATTTTGAGAACCTGAGCGGAGAGAAGGAGGACGAGTACTTTCGCGACGGAATGACTGAAGACGTAATCACGGAGCTTGCCAAGATTAAGGTCCTACGCCTTTTCCCGCGATCGGCGGTGCTTGCCTTTCGCGACAAACCACTGCCGGTCACAGAGGTTGGCCAGCAGTTACGCGCGGCGTTCGTCCTCGAAGGGAGCGTCCGTCGAGCGAGGCAACCGTCTTCGCATCACCGCCCGGCTCGTTGAAACCGGCACCGGTCATTCTGTGTGGGCGGAGCGATATGACCGGCAACTCGAGGACGTTTTTGCCATCCAGGATGAGATCCCACAAAACATTGCCCGTGCCCTGCGCGTGATGCTCAGCGACCAGGAAAAACGGGAGATTGAGAAGGTCCCTACGCGCGACGTTCAGGCCTACGACTACTATCTTCGCGGCCGGCAGGTTGTTTACCAGTTTCGCCGCAAGGGATTGGAATTTGCGCGGCAGATGTTTGCCCGCGCTATTGTTCTCGACCCGAGCTACGCGGCGGCCTTTGCGGGGGTCGCGGACTGTTCCTCGTTCCTGTACATGTATTTTGAAGCCAGCGAAAACAACTTACGGGAGGCTACAAACGCCAGCCGCCGCGCAGTCGCATTGGACCCAGAGTTGGCTGAAGCGCATACGTCACGGGGGCTGGCGGAGTCTCTGAGCAAGAATTATCAGGAGGCTGACAAGGAATTCAAGGCGGCCATGCGGCTAAATCCGAAGCTCTTCGACCCTTGTTACCTGTATGCTCGGTGCCTTTTTACGCAGGGGAGAATGAAGGAGGCGGCTGACTGGTTTAGGAAGGCCAGCGGATTGAATCCCGCAGATTATCAGGCGCTTTCGCACCTTGGAATGTGTTTTCGCTCTCTGGATCGCCAGGAAGAGGCACGCAGAGCAAACGAGGACGCCTTGCGTGTCATGGAGCGCCATGTCGAACTTTATCCCGAGGATGCGCGCGCTCTCTATTTAGGGGCTACCGCTTTGTTGCTGCACGGCGACCGCGATCGCTGCTTGGAGTGGTTAGGCCGCGCCTTGGCGATCGATCCCGAGGAGACCACCATCCTCTACAATGCGGCTTGTACGTATTCCCTTTTGGGAGAAAGAGAGCAGGCCATCGACTTGCTTGAAAAGGCGGTTCGCAACGGATATGGCCACAAGGAGTGGATCGAAAACGATCCAGATTTCGTTCCCCTGCGTGATCATCCCCGCTTCCAAGCCTTAATACAACACCTCTCCACTGACGGCACCAAACTTACACTCTAGTGCGATCCGGCGATATCAACTATCAATTTGGGAGCCGTTCAGATTCAGTCCAAAGACCAGCCGGAGTGTCGCCAAAGGTGGTATCAGAGCAATTGGGATGCCAGCACGGCGTTTACATTGGACACTTACGCTCACGTGCTCCCGCACATGCAGGACGAAGCTGCCACAAACGTAGAGGCGTTGCTCTTTGGGAAAGAAAGCGTGGTCGCTAACTGAGCATCTGCTGCTCGGCACTCTCGGCACTCGATACCCCCGGTCGCTCAACCGAGGGTTGGAAAATCGGGTGCCGAGAGCGCTACCTCGACGTGGACTGCCTGTCCTTGAACGTTGCCGCCACCCGGCTGAGCTCTGGCCTTACGAGGGACAGAATTCGGCTCTATTTTTCCAGAGACTTACAGATTGCATGTCGGAGAATCAGGGTGCGACTAGGGTGCCGTCTTTGGAATAGGAGTTCGGCGACACGCATGTGCGAACTGGTGCGGGTTAGGGGGCCGTAGCCGCCGCCGCAAATTAGACAGCAGGATATAATTTGCGGCATGCACCGTCGGCAGTGCCTCCGGGCTTTCTTTCAGCTGGGACTTTTTTCTTTATCTCCTTTTCTGTCCCCCTTCGCCGCGAAGATCGGTAAGGAGGACGAGTACGTCCCTAACTATGTTGATTTTGCAAGTCAGGCGGGGTTGACCACTAGGACTGTGCTCACGGGACATGAAAGCAAGGACTTTCTTCTCTCCACGACGGGTGGCGGAATTGCTCTGTTCGACTATGACAATGACGGATGGCTGGACATATTTATCGTCAACAGCTGGGGATTGAGTAGGTTCCCGAAAGGTGAAGAGCCTACAAATCACCTTTACAGGAACAATCGTGACGGGACATTTACAGATGTGACTGCGAAGGCCAATCTCGTGCGCTCGGGTTGGGGCCAGGGAGTGTGCGTCGGGGATTACAACAATGATGGCCTCTTGGATTTGTTCGTCACGTATTACGGCAAGAACGTGCTGTACCGCAACAACGGCGATGGTACCTTCACCGACGTCACGCGCGAATCCGGGCTGCTTCAAGTTGAGGACCACTGGAACTCCGGCGCTGCTTTCCTCGATTACGACCGTGACGGGTATCTCGATCTGTTCGTCAGCAACTATGTGGCATACGAAGCCGGCCTGGCACTGTACGATTCGGATCCCTCCCTGGTCGGCGTGCAATCGCCGGTGTTGTACGGACCGAAAGGGTTAGAGGGATCGAAGAACATTCTCTATCACAACAATGGCGATGGAAGCTTTACAGATGTATCGAGAGCCGCCGGTATTGCGAAGCCCGAGCGGACCTACGGCTTCACGCCGTGTGTTGCTGACTACGACAACGATGGCTGGCTCGATATTTACGTTGCGAACGATTCGACGCCGAGTCTGCTTTTCAAAAATAATCGAAATGGAACATTCACAGAAATAGGATTGCTCGCTGGGGTAGCTGTTGACGAAAACGGCAGCTCGCAAGGCGGGATGGGTGTTGATGCTGGTGATTATGACCGCGACGGTTTTCTAGATATCATAAAAACCAACTTTTCAGATCAGACCACGTCTCTATACCACAACCAGGGGAATGGGTTCTTTACAGACCGCACATTCCAAGCCGGCCTCAGTGGGCAGACTTCCGCAGTCAAGTGGGGCACTGCTTTCGTTGATTTTGACAACGACGGCCAGCTCGACCTCTTAATGGTCACCGGAGCGATTTACCCTCCGCGTCTGAGCGCGGGACGCACCAAGCCGAAAGAAGATGAAGGCAAGAAAATCTTGTACCGCAATTTGGGAAACGGTCGCTTCCAGGATATCTCCGACCGTGGCGGACCTGGTTTACTACTTCCGCGTTGCAGTCGCGGGGCGGCTTTTGGCGACATTTTTCACACAGGGCAAATTGATGTGGCAATTAACAATCTGAATGACGTTCCTACTTTGCTTCGGAATCAGTCGGCTTCGCCCAACTCATGGATGCTTGTAAGACTTGTGGGAACGCGCACTAACCGTGCGGCGATCGGATCCAGAGTAATTGTCGAAGCTGAGGGCCGACGTCAAATTCAGGAAGTACGCAGTGGTGGCAGTTTCTGTTCGCAGAGCGATTTGCGATTGCATTTTGGCTTGGGCCGCGCGCGCGAAGCCACTCGTGTACAAGTCAAATGGCTGGGCGGTGGGCAGGAAATCGTGGAACACGTTCCGGTCGATCGCTTAGTGGTGATCCATGAAGGAAAGGGAATTGTCAGTCAGGAAAAGTTTTGAACTTGTTTCGGGCGCTATCCCGCTCGTTGTCCTCACTCTTCTCTCCGCCACGGCTCAGTGCGCCCAACGGAACATCCCGGGAAATCCCAGTCAAACCACGGCGTACGATAACGCTTTTCGTCTCCTGCAAACCGGACATGCTGATGAGGCGCTCACAGAAATAGATACCGGATTGGCAGCTAAACCGGACGATCCCTCTTTGAACAACCTTCGAGGGCTGGTGACGGCCAAGTTGGGTCGAACTGAGGATGCCGAGGCCAGTTTCAGGACAGTCATCCGACTACGTCCGCACGCGACCATGGGTTACAACAATCTTGCTGCGTTGCTTTGGCAACTGGGCCGTCGCGCCGAAGCCGTGAAATTATTCAGGCAGGCCCTGACCGAGGAGCCGAACAACTTTACAGCGCTGGTCGGTTTGGGGACGACTTTGGCAGAAACCAGGGAATGGGGGGAAGCTGAGCCATATCTGGAAAAAGCCTGGTCCGGCCATCCTGGAGACTTCCAGGCCGGTTATGAGCTCGCTCGGAGTCTACGAGAACTGAAGAGAAACGCCGAGGCTCAGAAAGTACTCACGAGGTTGAGCCCTCCTGATGATAGTGCCAGTGCGACGCAGTTCTATGCGCTCTCAGCGGGAGTGGCTGAACAGCTTGGAGACCAAGGGACCGCAACTCGATATTACAGTCGTGCGTACGAACTCAGCCCGCAATCGTTTGAGATTTACCTTGCGCTGGTGCGCAATACTCTGCGAGCAGGAGACAAGCGGAAGCCGCAACTGCCTTCTGCACCGGCGGCCCTGTCCGCAGAGCAACACTTTGAGCTTGGACTCATGTTTGAATCCGGCGGCGACTATTCACAGGCAGTTTCTCATTTTGAGCAGGCCTTGCAGCTGCAGCCAACCAGTCAGCCGGCAAGTTATAACTTGGCCTTAGCCTATAAGCAGCAGGGGAGGACAGAGGCCGCTACTGAGTTGCTCGAACGTACTCTCAGGCAACAGCCGGACGCCGAGCTGTATAACCTGCTGGCAGCAATTGAAGAAGAGAGGGGGCGTTACGTCGAAGCGGTGCGACACTACCAGCAAGCTGTCGAGCTCGACCCGAGCAACGAGCAATACTATTTTGATCTCGGCGCGGAATATCTTACCCATCTCACGTTTGGTCCGGCGACTGAGGCGTTCCGGGTGGGCTCGCAGAGGTTTCCCAAATCTCCGCGCCTATATGTAGGAAGAGGTTTGGCTCAATTTGCTCTGCGTCAATACGCGGACGCAGCAGACGCGTTCATAGACGCACTGGAGGTTGATCCGGCATCGCCGGATGCGTTCCTCGCCTGGAATGCCTTACCGACGTTCGTGATGGTGGCTGAATGGGAAAGGATACAGCCACGACTGCAACGTTTGGCGGAACGAAGTCCTGGAAATTCCCAGGCACTGTTCTGTTTGGGCGCTGCGCTCTTCCGGCAGAGCGTAGCCTCGAATCGAGCGGACCGTCTCGATCTGGCGCAATCCATGCTCGAAAAAGCCGTCCGTTTGAATCCACGACTGGCAGCAGCACACCTCGAATTAGCCACACTCTATGCTCATCGCAAACAAAACCAAAAGGCCGTGGGCGATTTTCGTGAGGCAATTCGGTTGGATCCGGACTCCGAAATGGCGCACTACAGGCTTGGGCAGACTTATCGAGACCTGAATCAATTGACGTTGGCTGAGCGGGAATTGGATTTTTATCGGAAGCTGTCTCGAAATCACCGGGACCGAATGGCGCAAACCCGGAGCGCCATCAGACAATTCGTGCTTGCAAAGCCCGGTTCCGAGGCGGCCTCCAGGGGCGAAAGCACTATTGTGAAGTAACTTCAGCTTCTCAGACGACGCAGTGTTATGGTTGCGCGTGTATCCCAAGAGAAAGGAGCTACAAGGAAATGAACAGAATGCCATTGCGGCGCGGCGTTTGGGCCTGGCACCGTGTCGTCGTTCTTTGTATTGCTATTTCCGCAAGTTTTCCGAGCAGACTAACTGCAGCGGACATGCGGAAGCCCCTTCCCGATCATGTTCCTCCCAAGCGTTCCTCACAAATTGAAGATGGCTTTGGCATAAACTCTGATCTGCCGCGTGATCCTTATTTGCCCTGGAACCGCTGGTGGTGGACCCGGATGTCCGATGCTGGTTTCAAGTGGATTCGCATCGGCCAGTACGAGAACAGCTCTGACCGAACCAGTTGGGATTGGATCGAGCAGAAACGCGGTGTATATTCCAGCTCGCAGGAACTAGAGGACTACGTAGATTCACTGGTGGATAATGGCGTCAACATACAAGTGCAGCTACTGTATGGCAATCCCATGTACACGGCCGCTGCTGGCAAGATGCCGGACACCGTTATTCCCGAACCGGGTTCGTTTCATAATGCGGACAGAAGTCTGTATTCAGTATTCTGGCCTCCTAGAACTCCCGAGCAAATTGCCAACTTTAACCGCTACGTGAAATGGATGGTGGAGCACTTCCAAACCCGTATCCATTACTGGGCGCTCTGGAACGAACAGGACATAAATTACTGGAACCCGGTAGCCAATCCAGAAGATTACGGACTGCTGCTCAAATCCTTCGTGCAGGTCGTTCACGATATTGATCGTGACGCCCAGGTGATCTACGGTGGCCAGGCCGATCCCTCACGCGATTTCACGAAACGTGCACTGGACACATGCCAGTGCGCCTCTGGCATCGACGTATACGCCTACCATACTTACCCCGGCTACGGTCAGAACCTGAACCCGGAAAGCATGGACTACGGAGCCTACTTGACGGAGTCACCGAGGCTATTGCGCGACCTGGTGCGGAATTACCCTGGAATTCGATCCGACGTACAGTTTTTTGACGACGAGTTCAACTCGATTCCGTCGTGGAAAGGATCGGATGAGTCTGTCCAGGCCAAGTACGTTCCACGCGGGCTGCTGTATAACTTGGCGGCGGGCGTGAAGACGTTTGTCTGGCTGCTGGCCGCAGGGACCGATGGCAACGAATACGACGACTTCGGGCTGATCCATGGGCTGACTTTCCATGATACTGACTTTACCGCGCGGCCCGTGTTCTATGCGCTGCAGAATACGAACGCACTCTTTTCGGACACGAAGTTCGATCCTGCGATCGAAATCAGAGCTCCCGACTTGCCCGCACTGCGCCGGCAAGCAGGATTTCCTTTCATGGCCTACGGCTTCCGTTCGCGATCTGGAAAGGCCATCGTGGCGTACTGGCTTGCCGCCCACAGTCTGCCAGGAAACGTGTTCCCTCCGCTTTACGCGGAGCTCTCGTTGAAGAACACGGGCATAAGCCATCCCGTGTTGATTGACGTTGTTTCAGGAGATATCAAGCCCATCGAATGGAAGGATGGGACAACAGATACGTTACAAGCGTTGCCATTGAAGGACAGCGTCATGGCCATTACGGACGAAAGTTATTTTGATTGGCCCCTGCTTCCAGAAGCGCCAAGTTCCCTAACGGTAGCGCTGAGAGGGAACTCTGCGAAACTGAGCTGGAGCCTCCATGGGGGAGAGCCTAAGGGTGTAGTGGTAGAGCGCCGGGTTGAAAGCCTTGCCGGGGACGGTTCCCGGTGGGAACGAATTGCAAAGCTGGAAAATACGGCAACCGAGTACACCGACTCTGGTGTCGCGAAAGGCCGGCAAGCTGCTTATCGCGTACGTGCGTACAATGACCCGGGGGAATCTGCCTATTCGAATATTGCCGGCGGGACTGTTCCGATTCGATAGAACTCTGAATTTCGGCTAGAACATATATTTTAAGGCGAACTCAATCTGCCGATTGTCGGTCGAGGTGCTGGTAATGCTAGCTCCCCCGGGTTGATCCACGGTGTTGCCCGGCAGCCCAAAATTGGGATGGTTGAGCAGGTTGAAGAACTCGGATCGGAACTCAATCTGGTGAGTTTCACGTATCTTGAAGCTTTTTTGCAAAACGAAATCCATATTGACAAGCTTCGGGCCTCGCAGGTTGCCAATCCGCGAGTTACCGAACACGTGCGCGATTTGTTGTCCGGGGGCCAAAGGCGGTGCGGCAAACACGGCCTGGTTGTACCAGCACGACAGCGTTTGGTGACCTGGAACACAACCGAGGTTCGCTTGTTCAGCCTGCCCAATGGAGAAACTGTACGGATTCCCAACCTGATCAGGCCGATAACTGCCGCTACCGGTATTGCTGAGATCGCCGGACATGACGGCCGTAAATGCCTCCCCGCTCTGCGCGCTCGTTATGCCACCGATCTGCCATCCACCAATAATTCCGTCGGAAACACCCCCTAGGTTAGGGAGGAAATGCCGGCCCCGACCGACCGGCAATTCGTAGATATAGCTCACTACGAAACGGTGGCGAAGGTCGGGCAGTACCGGGCCAAACTCCTTCTCCGGATGGTGGGCGTCCTGGATAGCTGCCCCGACGTTGCCGTCTGCATTACCCAGATTGTGCGCCAGAGTGTACGAGGCTAGCAGGTTAAATCCGCTGGAGAAACGCTTATTCACCGACGTCTGAAAGGCGTTGTAGAACATCTGCAATTGCGGAAAATCCAACGGCAACACGTTGCTCAGGTCGGGCAGGACGTTGAAGTACGGACGACCAAAGTTGCCTGTGGCATCCGAGAAGTTGGAATCCAGCGGTTGAAAAGGCTGGTTCAGGTCGCTGACCTCGTGATTCCACAAGTGGTATGCGCGTGTGCCGACGTATCCGACTTGTGCCATCCAGTTCTGCGAAAACTGGTGTTGAATCCCCAAATTCCACTCGATAATCCGTGGCATGCGGCGAACGGGACCGGTCGTGCGCACGACTCCAGTGGGGTGATTGGGATTAGCGAAGGGAATAATTGGCGAAAAGCCAGCAGATATGAATTGACTCGAGGAGGGGATCTGGCCCACGTTGAAGAAATGAGACGTAAACGCCAGCTGTGGCGGGTTCAGACCCAAGTCATCGAAGATGTTCCCCTCGCTTGAGTAGAATATGCCGAAGGCGCCATGGACCACGGTGTCCTTCTGCGGAGACCACGCCAAGCCGAGTCGCGGCGCCCAGTCGCTCTTGTCAAACTTAACCCCCGCGTGAGGCACAGCATTGGATCCATACGAATTCACTACGATGGCACGGTCCAGATCGAAGTTTCCAACGCGGCCATTGGCGGGCGAGGTCACCTCGTAGCGCAAGCCGATGTTTAACGTAAGGTTTGGCAAAGCGTGGAAATCATCCTGAACGAACTCCGCCAGGTCCCAATAGCGTGTTGGATACATTCCAGTAAGGAAGTCCTGCCCTGACGAAGTTGGTATTCCCAGTATCAAGTCAGCAAGCCCGTTGCCGCCATTAGCGGTAGTCAGGTCGGCGGTGTACCCCCCTGGGAAGCTGAACTGTCCACGAGACGCAGTCAGCTGAAAGAAGTTCCGCTGCTGGCGACGGAAGTCAACGCCGAACTTGAAGGAGTGCTTGTTACGGACCCATGTGACGGTGTCTGCAACTTGATAAATGTTTTCAATGGCGTGCTCAGGCGTCCACAGCGAATCACCCATGGGGGTGAAGCTGGCGACATCCTCAAAAGACAATCCTGAAGAGTTGACATCGCCGCGATTGGCAAACGGAATCCCAACTTGCTCCGAAACATTCTTGCCGAACAGAAGCGGCAGGGCGTTCACCGCATAACGGAAGAAGCCCCCATGAGCATCATTGAGGAGGCGCCCCGAAAAAGTGTGGGTCCAACCAAGGTTACCGTGCTGCGATCGCGTCTTATCGCGACTGGGACAGCAGCTTGCCCCGCCTAAGTCTCCCAACGGCCCTGGCCGCAAGCTGCGAATGTCATCGAAGCTGTAGCCCGCAAAGATCTGATCCGGTTCACGAAAGCGATGATCCAGGCGAATGTCGAACGAATCCTGATCGTTCACTCGACTCGGACTTGAAATGTAGTTATTAACCAAGCCTGGACCATTGGGCAGGGGATACAAATTGGCAACGTTCAATCCCGTCGCATTGAGCATTGAGGATGGGATTATGTTGTTGGAGCTGACGGGATCGCGGAGCAGAACCGTGCCGCTCCCATCCGCACACGCATGACTGTGAGTGCTAAAAGGGTCGAAGATCGTGCCGAGGTCGAATGACTCCCCCGGACCTGGAGCCGGACAAGGAGAAAAGGTAACTCCTGTCAGCCGGTCGCTGAAATCGCCACTGCGCTCCACGGCATTAGGCACGGTAGAAACGTAGCTCAAGGCCTCCCGGATCCTGGTTGCCTGGTAATCGCCGAAGATGAATGTCTTGTCTTTCCTGATCGGTCCCCCGAGAAAACCCCCAAATTGATTTCTCTTAAAGCCCGGCTTCGGCGCAGGTGGAGGAGAAGCGAAATAGTTTCTCGCGTCCAGTGCACTGTTGCGGATAAATTCAAAGAGCCCGCCGTGGATCTGATTCGTGCCGGATTTGACCACTACGTTCACCGCGGCCCCACCGCGGCCAAATTCTGCACTCATGGAGTTTTCTTCGGTGCGGAATTCCTGAATCGCATCCGGCGGCGGAAGGACGACGACACCACCGAGGCCGAACTCATTGTTGTCAACACCGTTCAGGAGAAAGTTGTTATTCGAGACGCGCAGTCCATTTACCGAAAGGGCTTCATTGGCCCTTTCGTTCTCAAAGACTCCGCCCGAAACGTTGGACCCCGTCATGCCGCTATTGGCACCTGGCCCTAGGTAGGCGAGCTGAATGAAATTGCGGCCGTTTAGTGGCAAATCAGAAATCCGTTTCTCGGTTTCTATTGTTCCCAGCGAGGAGGTCTCTGTTTGCAGCAGGGGAACGACTCCGGTCACTTCCACTGATTCGGTCGTGGCGCCCACCTGCAGATTTAGATCCACTCGTACCACCTGGTTGACGCCCACCTCCACGCCCGGTTTCACCGCTCTTTTGAAACCTTGTTTTTCCACGGTCACAGAGTACGCACCAATGCGCAACAAGTTGGCTGCATATGCTCCGGAAGTGTCCGTTGTGACTTTGATGGATTGATCGGTGGCCGAATTCGTTACGGTTACGTCGGCCCCGGCTACCTTCGCGCCACTGGGATCGCTCACGATGCCCACAATACTGCCCCGATCGACTTGAGCGATTAACGAGGAAGCGTTGGTAACTAGTACCAAAGCAAGGGCCAGCTTCACAGCCCGGCTGGTCTCTGACGGTGCCTTCATGGTGCCCCCTTGGCCTGCGGGAGTCAGAGGTGAATTGTCTGAACCGCTTTAATACTCCACCGCAAGCACCAAGTCAAGCTGAACAATAGATGCTCGAAAGTCGCAGAAATTCCCAGCCAGGACTACAATGTGGCCCTGCATTGGAGTCTTGTCATGAACACGATTCGGCGCTCAAGCTTTGTGCTCGTGCTTTGCTTGGTCTGCTCAGTCGCATCGCCGCAATATCGCGGTCCAGTTGGGAACGGCCACGAGAGAAAAGGGTGGGCCGAGCTACCAGAACAGCGCACCGCAATTCATCTGACCAACGCGCCCGACCCGCGAGAGCTCAAAAAAGACGCCGATGAATTGGCACAACTGTCGCAGACTATACCTGCTGAGGTCGAGGGGATCAGCCGCGGTTTAGTCTCCAGCAACTTGAACGAGAGGCTCAAGCGTATTGAGAAGCTGTCCAAGAAACTGCGGGATGCCGTAGAGCGTAGCAGCCGGTGACGCGGGAAGCTGGTTTTCGAACCGTCGCCGCCAGCTCCGCGGGAGAAGCGTGGTCAAGACTGTCGGCGACCTTCAACCAGGTGGGCAACCTAAAGTACTTCTATTGACCACGTGCCAGGCTGCAGTTAAAGTGCTTTCCCTGAGAGGAGCGCAATGTCGGAACTCGCTTTATTCGGCGGTCGCAAGGCGAAGGGCAAACCATTTCCTGAATGGCCTATTTACGACGACAAAGAACGTCGCGTGCTGATGGAGGTCTTGGAGAGCCGCATCTGGTGGCGCACGCCGGGAACCAAGACCTTTGAATTTGAGCGTGAGTTCGCGGCCTTTCACGGCGCGCGGCACGGCGTCGCGGTGACGAACGGTACCGCCGCAATCGAAGTTGTCATGGCCGCTCTTAACGTTGGGCCAGGTGATGAGGTCATCGTTCCAGACTTCACCTTCATCGCCACTGCCAGTGCCGTGCTGTTTGCCGGAGCACTGCCGGTAATGGTGGACGTTCGGCCAGATACATACTGCATCGATCCCGATCTGGTCGAAGCGGCGATCACCCCGCGCACAAAAGCTATCATCGCGGTACACATGGGCGGGCATCCCGCTGATCTTGATCGCTTGACCAAAATCGCCCGGGACCATGACATTGCACTGGTGGAAGACAGTTCGCACGCGCATGGCAGCGAATGGCGAGGGCGGCGAATCGGCACGTTTGGAACAGCGGGAACATTCAGCTTTCAATCCAGCAAACTGATCACCGCCGGAGAAGGCGGCATAATCATTACAAATGACGATGCAGTCGAACGACTGGCCCGCTCCGTCCACGATTGCGGCCGCATGCCCGGCGAGTGGTTCTATAGCCATTTTATTTATGGTTCCAATTACCGGCTCAGTGAATGGCAGGGCGCCGTGCTTAGCGTGCAACTCACGCGTCTGGATGCGCAGACTGCGCACCGCCACAAGAATGCGCGGCTGCTCGATCGGCTGTTGGGAGAGATTGAGGGCATTACACCGCAGAAATTGGACGCTGGCTGCACTCGCAACGGACAGTATGCGTATATCGTTCATGTGGATCGCGACGCTTTTGCCGGCATCAGCACGGAAAGATTCATCGCAGCCATGAATGCCGAAGGCATTTCCAACCAGGCGAGTTATCCTCCGCTACACGATCTCGATGTGTTCAAGAGTGGCGAGTACCGCAAGAAACTCACCGGCAGGCAGGCGGAGGAAGCTAACGGGTTCTTAAAAGGAAAATTTCCTCACACTCACCGCGCCGCCTGGGAAACGGCGTGGATTCCGCAACCGGCATTGCTGGGCGACGAGGAAGACATGCATGAGATCGCCACAGCGCTGAAAAAGATTCAGGACCATGCAGGCGAGCTTGCCGCCGCGCCTGTCGCAGTTCGGGAAACCGCCTAGCAAGGGCATGGAACTGCACGAACGCCAGCGCTATGTTCCGTACACAGGCGAACGAAACTACGCATGCCGGATTACGGAATGCGTGTTTCGCGGTCTCCGCTGCGTAGTTCTCGAAAACCAGGTCATTCGCATCTCCGTGGCTGCGGACAAAGGAGCGGATATCTACGAGTTTCTTCATAAGCCCACAGACACCGAATTTCTCCTGCGTACGCCGTTAGGAGTACGCGCGCAACCTCCAGTACTACCCACCATCAACTTGCGCGAGGGATCCTTCTCTGACTTCTACGAAGGAGGCTGGCAGGAGTTATTACCCGCTGCGGGCGACTTTCCTTCCGAGTGCAAGGGGGCCCAACTCGGTCAGCATGGCGAAGTGGCATTGCTGCCTTGGTCCTATCACATAATAGAAGACAGCCCTGAGCGAATCGCGGTAACTTTTTCGGTAGATACGACCCGTACTCCATTTCATTTGGATCGCACCATGATCATCGAGGATGGGAAGCCGATACTGCAAATCCGCGAGAAGCTAAGGAACAACGGCGATGAGTTGATGGAGTTCATGTGGGCGCATCACCCCGCTTTCGGCTGGCCCTTTCTGGAGGAGGGCTGCCAGATCGAACTTCCACCTTGCGAAGTGGTGGTCTTGGCCTCAGAATTGCCACCAACGTCTCGCCTGGTGGAGCAGAAAGCCGATTGGCCTCGTGCAAAAGGGAAAGACGGAGCAGTCGTGGACTTGTCGCGGATGCCTGGTCCGGAAAGCAAGGCACACGACCTGGCGTTTCTGCGCGGACTCGCTGAAGGTCGGTATTCGATCAAGAACCCCCGTTCGCGTTTGACCTTCCATCTTTCCTGGCAGAGCAAGATCTTTCCTTATCTCTGGTATTGGCAAGTTACTCGCGGTGCTTTCGGCTACCCCTGGTATGGGAGCACGTATAATCTGGCCCTCGAACCGCATTCCTCTTTGTCTCCCATGCTGCAGCGCGCAATCGAACAGGGATTTGCGCTCAAACTGGGCCCCGCCGCCGAGCTCTCGACTGAGCTTGAGGCTGCAATTTCGCAGGCAGTGTGATTGAGGAGAAGGAAAATGAAGGCATTGGCCATCATCATGTTGACGCTGGCGGGCATCGCTGCCCAGGGACAGAAGACTCGTCTGGAAGATCTGCATGGCAAGACCATTCTGCTTTTTACTCCTCATCCGGACGACGATGTCTTCGGGGCCGGGGGCACGATCGGCTTACTCAACCGCAATCAGAACAAGCTTTACATCGTTATCTATACCAATGACGACAAGGGCTCGTACGATCCTGAAATGACATCGCAACACCTGGCGCAGATCAGAAAAGCCGAGGAAGAAGTATCGGAAGGTTTGCTCGGTACCCCCAAAGGAAACATTACGTGGATGGGATATGACGACGGCATGCTGGAATATGCGCCACAGCCGAAGCTGGTTGAGGAGGCGACAGCCATTATTCGTCGCGTTCGTCCCGACGTGTTGCTCAGTGTGGACCCCGGCGAGTGGTATGAACGATGGCACAAGACCGACCATCGCATGGCCGCCTTTAATACCATCGATGCCGTGCGCGCAGCGGAGTTCTGGCTCTATTTTCCCAATCAACGTTTGCAACAGGGTTTACAGCCGTACACGGTTCCGGAAATGTATTTCTTCTACCCTTCGCCACAGGAGGCGAATTATTACGTGAACATCGATGCCGTAGCCGACCTCAAGTTCGATGCCGCCGCCAAACAGGTCAGCCAGTTCGAACCATCAGTCAACAAGTATCGTTCCGACTGGCAACCCGCCGATCTCGCCAAGGCCAAGGGCGAGATGCGGCGGCAGCAACCGCGAAAAGACGGCCACTACGTCGAGGCATTTCGCTACGCAACCGGCTTTGTTCAATACTGAATAAAGGTCAAGCTCATTTTTCATAGCAGACAAGAATCACTCACGATGAGAACGCTGCGCAAGCTACAAACCCGGACTCTGTCGCATGTCGCGGACGGCGTCATCACTTTCGTGCTTTTAGTGATTTCCGCACAGGGTGTGGCCGGGGCCGCTACACTGCGCGGCGCCGTTGCCCAAGTTGAGATCACTCCTCCGCCCGGTGTCGAGATGTGGGGTTACAGCGATCGAACGGGGCCAGCAACAGCAACCCTCGATCCGCTGTACGCGCGCGTTCTCGTGTTGGGTGAGGGCAAGAATTTCTTAGCCTTGGTAGCGCTCGATCTGGGGCGATCGTTCGGACCGGCCTCACTGGCTCGTTTGCAGGACGTAACTCCGAAATGCTTTTCGTCGCTTATCGTAACGGCGTCCCATACGCATTCCGGTCCAGTGGTCATGGATCGTTATCCGAATGGCACGCCCGCCTGGGAACTGGCTGCTGTGGACAAAATCGGGCACGCCATCCAACGCGCGTGCTCGCATTTGGTTGACGTGCGCGTCGGTACCGGCTATGGGGCGGCTTACATCGGCCATAACCGCCTGCACGTGAACACGGACGGAACTGTGAACTGGTTTGAGCGGAATCTCACCAAGATACCGACCTCTCCTGTGGATCCGATGGTCTCGGTGCTGCGTATCGACCAAGTGGATGGGACTCCGCTCGCCATCCTGGTCAACTACTCTTGTCATCCAGTCGTTTTTGGAAGCGATAACCTTCAGTACTCCGCTGACTATCCTGGCGTGATGACCAAGACCGTAGAGGGCGCATTCGGCCAAAAACCACTCTGTTTTTTCCTGCAAGGCGCCCCGGGCGATATCAACCCCTACTATGCCGTTACACCGCTGCAACAAAATGCAATCCGAATGCGCGACTGGACGGGAGAACGGCTCGGGCGTGAGGCGGCATGGATAGCAAAAAACGTGCAGACGAAAGCTGATCCGGAGGCGACGCTTCAGTTCGTGGAACACAAATTGAAATTCCATTCGCGGTGGGATCCACAAAAGTGGCGCGCTGCCATGGTAGCGGTATTTGGCCCGTCGGTATTTCAAACCTTCCCTCCACCCGCGGAAGGGGAACTGGAACTCTCGATCACGACTGTGCTGATCAACAAACGCATCGCGATCATGACGATGCCGGGCGAAGCATTTGTGGATTATCAAATCAGCTGGCGTGAGCGATGCCCGGTGCCGGACGCCTTCTTTCTTGGTTATGCAAACGGGTATTACGGGTACTTTCCAACCGTTCGTAGCGCCACTCTGGGTGGGTATGGGGCGGCGAATCCTGCCACGTGGGTGGAGGTTGGCGCAGGAGACCGCATGGTTGACGATGCGGTGATAGCAACCTACGGCATGCTAGACCGGCTGAGGAAGCTTCCCGAGGACGTGAAGCCATGAGCAAGCAGTCAGGCAATTTCGTTGCAGGGCCTCATCCCGGTCAGGCCTTTGCGGGACGTCTGTGGCGGCGTTTCGATCTGTTTCGGCCAGTGCCGACCCTCGCCTGCTGCTTCGTCGTTCTCTTTCTGCTATGTAACGCTCCGTTGGGCGCTGCCACCTTAAAAGCAGCCGTGGCCAAGGTTGATATCACGCCGCCCATCGGACTCCCGATGTACGGGTTCTTTGATCGGATCAAAGAGGGAAGGGTTTCGACCGGAGTGTTGGACCCGCTTTACGCGCGCGTCCTGATTCTGGAAGTCGGGGAAAAGCGACTGGCGCTGGTGACATTGGATCTGGGGCGAACGTTCAATGCAGCCGGCATTGAGCGGCTCCGGAAAACGCTCGATACATCTAGTGGTATTTCCCTCCTCATCGTCAATGCATCCCACACGCATTCTGGACCTAATCTTCTTGATGAATATCCATCCGGCCAACCGCCTGCATGGGAACTGGAGACCCTGAACAAGATCGCTGCCACCGTACATGAGGCGAGCGGTCGTTTGGTCGAAGCACGCGTTGGAACAGGTTACGGCTCCGTCTATATCGGCTACAACCGGCGTGTAGTCGGCTCGGAGGGGCGAGTCACAATGTTGTGGAGCAACCCTGGAATGGAACCGACGTCTCCGCTCGACCCCAGGGTTTCGGTGTTGCGCGTTGATGATGCTGGCGGGAAGCCACTGGCAATTCTTGTGAACTACGCCTGCCACCCGGTGGTTCTGGGCGCCGACAACTCGAAATATTCCGCTGATTTTGTGGGCGTAATGGCAAGCACGGTTGAGACGGCGTTCGAGGGCGCACCGATTTGTTTCTTCCTCCAGGGCGCCGATGGCGATATCAATCCGTACTACGCCACCACTCCTCTAAAGGAGGACGCGACCGCTAAGCGAGATTGGACGGGAAAACAAGTTGGCGAGGAGGCTTCCCGAATCGCCAGGACAATTCAAACCGAAATATTCCCGCAACCAGCGATTGACTTTACGGATGACGTCATGAATTTTCGCTGGCGGTGGGATGCAACAACTCTGCGGAACTCATTGCTGAAAACGTATGGCGCCAGAATTTTCGAAGATCATGCGGGCACCCTCGCAAACGATCCGCCCGCTGATCATTTGGAGCTGCATGTTATTACTCTGCTGCTCAACAAACGCATCGCCTTCATCGGAATGCCAGGCGAGCCATTCGTGAACTTTCAGATCAACTGGCGAGATCGTTGCCCGGTCGCCGACGCCTTTTTCCTGGGCTACACAAATGGCTATTTCGATTATTTGCCAACGATCGATGCGGCAGCCGAAGGTGGCTATGGTGCTGCTGATTCGAATACGTATATGGAAGTTGGAGCTGGCGAACAAATGCTCAGGCATGCCCTGGTACGAGTTTACGAGATGCTCGGCAGGTTGAAGGATAGTCCCGAGAAAGATTAAGCGAGTGACGAAGTACAACTAGTGAGCAGCGTGGCGGAAGCCAGGATCGAACATGGTGAATATCAACGACGATGTGCAGCGCGACATGTGCGTTAGAGCTTTGGGCCAAGCTAACCAGTGCAAACCTCACGCCCGGACGGTAACCCATCTCAAGAGATTGCTAGGCATCACGGCGATTTTTGTGGTCCTGCTCGGAAGTACGTGGGACCAATTGCCCAGCACGACTCCTATCTATCTCGACCCGAGGCAACCGATTGAACGGCGAGTCGACGACCTGATGAGCCGGATGACGCTCAAAGAAAAAATTGGACAACTGAATCTACCTTGCGTCTACGTAGATCAGCTGGGAAAAACGATTCCAGAAAAAATCAAAGCATGCAAAAGATTTGCTGCCGGAACCTACACCGACGAAATCGGCCCGGGCAGCGGATTTTTTACCCTGGCAGATACCATTCTGCACGAGGGCACAAGGCAGCAGATCGAGTATTTCAATGAACTTCAGAAAATCGCACTGAGCGAGACACGACTGAAAGTACCGCTTCTGCAAGACGAAGAAGGCACGCATGGTGCGATGTTTCCGGGGGCGACCGTCTTTCCGGAGGGACTGGCCATCGGCAGCACTTTTGACATGCCTCTTGTGGAGTCAATTTATGGGGCTGGTGCGCGAGAAGCCAGAGCAGTGGGCATCCATGTCCTGTCGACTCTTGTATTAGAGCTAGACCGGGACCCGAGGATGGGACGTAATGAAGAAGCCTACACGGAGGACCCCTACCTTTATTCACGCATTGCTGAATCGGTTGTGCGTGGAGCGCAAGGTTCCAGTATCGACGCACCTGACAAGGTCATAGCGCTGATGACCGACTTTCCCACTCAGAGTGAACCTGTGAGCGGCCTGGAACGAGGCGCCATCGAACTCTCGGAACGGGTATTGCGCGAGAACTTTTTGCCGCCTTGGAGTGCGGCCATCACCAAGAACGGCGCGCTCGGTGTCATGGCGGGGTACCCCGAGATCGAGGCTGTGCCGGCACATGGCTCGGAGAAGTGGCTAACCGGCGTGCTGCGGCATGAACTGGGTTTCAAGGGGATTGTCGTCAGCGAGGGCGAGGGTTTCGGAACCCTGATCTATGAAGGCATCGTTCCAACTCAGAAGGAAGCGGGTGCGCTAGCGCTGCGTGCGGGCGTCGATCTGAACATAACGTACGAACCTGCTTACATGGGGCCACTGATTAACAATGTCGAGGAGGGACGAGTTCCAATGGCACTGGTCGACCAGGCACTGAGGCGGGTCCTGGAACAGAAATTCCGCCTCGGGCTGTTTGAACATCCTTATGCTGACCTTGACCATGCGGAGCGCGTTATGCATTCCAAAGAGCATCAAGACCTGGCGCTCACAGCTGCCCGGGAGGGGATTGTTCTCTTAAAGAATGAAAATAACATCCTGCCGCTTAGAAAGGATATGAAGTCGATTGCGGTAATCGGTCCCAATGCGAATAGCGCCTCGAATTTGTTGGGTGATTACTCGCCTTCGGTAGTCCTTCAACATGTGAGCCCGATCCTTGACGCAATCAAGGCCAAAGTCTCGCCGGCGACGCGTGTTGTTTACGCCAAGGGATGCGGCGTAAAC
>WNFD01002398.1_pt1 | contig 23826 bp, 19 predicted proteins | sample 5400491 | NCBI WGS metagenome assembly WNFD01 (sample SAMN13153343, study PRJNA577476) | soil metagenome | isolation source: 120 cm saprolite under Douglas fir tree site 2 hole 2 replicate 2 | place: USA:California | collected 2015-04-18
GCAACCACCGAGATCGCCGGATACCTTCTCGATCACGGCGCGAAGATCGACGCCCGGGATGTTGATCATGAATCGACTCCCGCTCAATACATGGTCCGGTTGCGTTCTGAGGTGGCTCGCTATCTCACCGGGCGCGGTTGCCACACCGATATCCTGATAGCCGCGGCGCTGGGCGACCTGGGGCTCGCGCGAAAACACCTCGACGCCGATCCGGAATGCGTTCGGATGCGGGTGAGCGATGAGTATTTCCCCATGGTCGGCGGTAAAAACGGCGGGACGATCTATCAATGGGAGCTTGGCTGGTATGTATCGGCCTGCCAGGTGGCGGAGGCCTTCGGGCATGAGGCGATCTTCGATCTGCTGATGAAACGCTGTCCGGACGATGAAAAGCTGCTGAACTCCTGCTGGCTGCACGATGCTGAGAAAGTTGATGAACTCGTTGAGCGGAACCGGGATATAGCCGCCAATCTGTTGCCCAGCGTCCGGCGTCATCTGGCCCACGCCGCTCGCAACAACGATCTGGAAGCTGTGCGCCTGATGCTGCGGGCCGGGTTCCCGCTGGACGGAGTCAGCCAGCACCGCGCTACGGCGCTCCACTGGGCCGCGTGGCATGGGAACGCGGAGATGGTGCGGCTGATCCTTGAGCGGCAGCCCGATCTTGAGAATGCCGATAACCAATTTGAAGGCACACCCCTGAACTGGGCCATGCATGGAACGGAAAACGGCTGGCATCGCGAAAGCGGAGATTACCCCGCCACGATCAAGGCGTTGCGGGACGCGGGCGCGAGGTAGAAGCCGGCCCGGCTGAAGCCGCTCGCCTCTACGGTTGTCCTGGCATTTTTCCGCAACCTGCGAAGTTACAATATCCAGTTCACCCACCACCATGCCAACCAGGAAAACGCGCAGGCCCGCCACCATTCATCCGCTGATCGAATGCGTCATCTTCGATCTCGATGACACGCTCTACGACTGCTTCGGGCAGCGGGTGCGCCTGACTCATCGTTTTGCGGCGGCGGCCATGGTGAAGGCCGGGCTCAGGGCCGATGCCGATGTCGTCTACCGGGCGCGCATGAAAGCATTTCGCGATGACCCAACGCTGCGCCATATCGATGAGATCGTCTGCCGTCGCTTTGGGAGCAATCAAAAGCAGGACAAAGAACGCATCAGCGAGGCCGCCCGGGACGCTTACTTCAATTGTCCGGTGGGGAAGCTGACGTTGTTTCGCGGGTCGCGCCCTCTGATCCATTTTCTGCGAAAGCGTGGCGTGCGAATTTTTGTCGTCACCTTCGGAGAGCCAAAGATTCAGCGGGCCAAAGTTCGCGCCCTCGGCCTCGAGGACGAACCGGCCATCGAGGCCATTTATTACGCCGACCGGGCGAAGGCGATGACCAAGGATGTTGCTCTGCGGCAGATTCAGGAGAAAACCGGCCTGCCTCCCGGTCATATTCTGGTGGTGGGCGACCGTCCTCTAAGTGAAATTCGCGCCGGAAAGAGCCTGCGAATGCACACGGTCAGGCTGAAGCGGGGTGAGTTCGCATCCCAGCAACCTGCGGGCCCGGAAGAAACCGCGGATTACGAGGTGAAGAGTATTTCAGAGGTGAGAGGACTGCCGTTCGTGTTTGGCAAAAACCAAAACCTGGAAACGCAGAGCGACGAAGCCGCAACCAAAGACAAGACCTTTGCACCACGGAGGCACGGAGTCACGGAGAAAAACAAAAGATAGATGGGTTCGTGCCGGACCGTCGGAGCTTCGCTGTGTCCAAAACCAGGGTTTCGATATTTCGATTTCACCTCTCCCTCAGAAAATGGAGTACACGGAACTGCGATTGACCCATGGGGTAGCTACATTTCCGTGGCCTCGGTTCTCTGATACGCGGATATAGGTTCGAAATATCGAAACCCTGGTTTTGGACACAGCGAAGCCCCGACGGTCCGGCACGAACCCATCTATCTTTTGTTTTTCTCCGTGACTCCGTGGCTCCGTGGTGCGCTTTTGCTTTTAAAATCTTTTCACCCTACTTTGTCACGTACTTCGCCGTCGCCACGTTGTCATACCTGTCGTAAACCCTCACGACCACGACATGTTCATTGCTGAACGTTTTAATCGGCGTGTGTTTCTTCTCGGGCTCGTCGACCAGCGCATGCGGGGGCGGGACGATGGACGCGCGGAAATCATAGCTTTCGGTTTTCGCGTCTGAAATCTGACCCACCGGCTCCAGGTATTGCCACTCTCCGGCATCGACGGAGTACTCAGCCCTCTTGATGACCGAAAAGTCGTCGGTGGCCTCGAGCGTTACGTGCAGCTGCCGGCCATCCACCTGGGCAGTCATCTTCTGGATTCGGGGCGGGGTGTTATCGACTTCGAAGCGCGGGCTTTCCTTTTCGGCGGAAAGAGCCTCCTCCGGCGTATGAGAAGGCGCGTCGCCGGCCACCACCTTCAGGACATAACTTCCGTCGGGCAGCAGTCCGGAATCGAAGGAGTAGAACCTGTCGGTGATGCCCGATTTGAGCAGCTTCCATTCCTGTTCGTTTTCACCGCGATAATAGAGCGTATAGACCAGGTCGTCGTCGTTATCGTCGTGCGCGCTCCAGCGCGCGGCGACCCAGGTGCGGTCACGGTACGCAATGGGGGAGACCTCGATGCGGGGCAGAGAGAGCTGGTTCGATGGGAGCCCCACGCTGACCTGCTCGGGGCCGGTGGAGCGGATCTGCGGCTGAAAGCGCGCTCCCGACTGCACCACCATGTCGTCCACGACCGGGGCAACGTTGCGGGAAAGATAGTTGATGGCAACCTCATCGATGAGCGTTGCGGGCGTCGCGGGTTTCAGCACGGCGCGCCATTGAATAAACCGCGCGGCCGGCACCTGAAGGCGTCCGCCGGTCGGGCCGAGGTCGGCCCGCGTCCACGAACTCCAGTTGCGGTCGGGATTGTCGACGTTGCCGCTGCGCGCGTAGATTTCAAAGTTGCCCCTTCCGAGGACTTCGGCGCGTCCCCAGCGGGAAAAGGTGTGCACATCCTGCACATCGCTTTCAAACGTGCCTTCGGCTTCGGGGGCGCTGCCCATCAGGAAGAGTTTGCCGAGGTTGCTCGTGGAGCAGTAAATGCCCCCATTGGGCGCTTTGCTGAAGGCCGTGACCTGTGTGGCTCCGGCTTTCAGAAGATCGACAAACGAACCGTCGCTTTCAATGGCGAGGATGCGGCCCCGGTTGCCGGTGCCGGCGATGAGTCGGCCCGAGGCATCGAGCGTAAGGGCGTAGACGATGTCTTCGCGCGACGACCACAGCCTGGCGGGTGAGCCATCGGGCGCGATCGTATAGATGTCAGAGCCCGCCAGGCTTACGCTGGGCAGGGCGGAAGGGTTGCTGGGCGGCGGAATGGCCGGAGTAGGCATTGCGGGCTGCGAACCTGGCTGCGAGCTCGTTCCCGAAGAGTGTTTGTCGCCCGCGCCCGCGGCGTAGATATTGCCGGCGGCGTCCAGGGCCAGAGCGGTGATTTCCTTTTTCGGCGCGCTGTAGAGAACGAAGCCTTCGCCTGAGGGCGTGATTCTGTAAATCAGGCCGCTGCCATCGGAGCCGGCGATCAGATTGCCTTTGCCGTCGAACTTCAGCACGCGGATATGGGCTTCATCGGACTTAAAGAACACCGAACCCTGTCCGTTCTTTTCAACCCGGAAGATCTCGCCTCGGTCGCCGGTGGCGACATAGAGACGTCCTTCGGAATCAAAGGCCAGGTCCCAGATGTATTTGGTTTTCGGATCGAAGAACACTTCCGCGGAATATTCGCGGGCGGCCGCCGCGCCCGCCTTGGACGAGGTGCGGGTGATGCGGTAGACCTTGCCGTCGGGCGAGGTTGCGGCGTAGACCGCTCCGTCTTTTCCGAGGGCCAGCGCCTGGACCTGCAGCTCCTTGGGCTCGAAGATGATCTGGTCCCTGCTCTGCCCATCGAAGGTAATGCGGTAGACGCGGGCGGGCGATCCGGTGGCCGCGTAAACGACTCCGTCGGATTGCGAGGCAATGGACCAGATATAAGTGGAGGCCGTGGTTTCAAGCAGTTTGAACGCCGGCGCGAGTTCCAGCGCGCCGGTGTTGCGGATGGCAACCGCTTTGGCGGCGCCGCGTTCGAAGTCTTCGTACGTGGATTCTTTCCACTGGCGGGTCCCCTGGGCCGAAGCCTGGGCCGCCATAAGCAGGAGAAGGGCAGAACAAATTGTTTTGATCATGTGCGCAATAAAAACCAATGGTGCAATACAACAAGAACGCTTATTTATTTGATGGTGAGACTAAGTACCTGGGACCCGTGGAAGGCATAGCCGACCGGAATCGAAGATTCATGGATCGCCGATTCGCCGTAGACCATCATTTCCTGTGTGGCCCTCATGCCTTCCATGACATTCATGATGGAAAGCGGCATGGCGGGCATGACTTTATCCTGCACGGTGGCCTGCGGGTTGGCTTCGAGCAGCGCGACGTAGAGGTTGTCGTTGCGGTGCTCTTTGTTGAGCAGATCGATGGTCGAATTCAGGTCGAGGCTCTGGCTGACGGCGGGCGAGAGACGGCGCATGCGTTCGAGCGTTTCGGCGTCGCTGATCAGCACACGCAGCGTTCCTTTGGGCACGGAGGCCGGTATGCGCACCTGAATCTGGCGCACAATGCGTTCTCCGCGATAAGGCCGCAGGACGGCCTCAACGGTGATCTCCTCGCCGGGACGCGCTTCGTTGACGCTGGTGCGGGCGCTTTCGAGAATGGCGGTGCGGCGGTCTTTTTCCAGATTGAATTCCAGCGACACGCCGGAGATCTTCGCCGCTTCCAGCGGATTGTCATAGATGCGCCCGAAGTGGTCCCCGAGCGAAATGGCCGCGCTGAAGGTTGCCGGCGTGCTTTCTCCCGTGGAAAAGACGTTTTCCATGGCCACGTTGGAATGCCCTTTGATCTGAATGCTCCCCTTCATTTTGTAGGTGGTGTCTTCGCCGTAGACGTTCATGCCCTGCAGCGCATTGAAGACGGTCACCATCATCATCAGCGGGGTGAGCTTGGGGTTGTTGAGGACTTCGTAATGGAACTGTTTGCTGTTGTCGCCGCCCTTGAGGGTCAGCGTGACCGGAATCATTTCCGGCTGCCGGTTGAAGCGGCCAAGAATGCCGGTGTGACGGTCCTGCACCCACGCGCCGATGGACTCGGTGGTATTGACGATCTTGAAGGAGTTGAGCGGCGACGAGAGCGTGGCCACGACCGTGGCCTTGGTCATCGGTATATCCACCATGCCGTATTGAAACAGCGGATGGCCGCAGGCCAGCAGATGGTTCTCATCCATATAGGTGACGGTGCAGGTGGCGGCGGCTTCGATATCGCCGCGCGCAAGAATGGCGCTGACCGCCGATCCGGGGACGACCGGTTCGGGCTGCTTTTCGGCGCTGGAGCCGCCCACGCCCATCACCGGCGTGATTCCGGCGGCCGCGAACTGCGGCGCGAATGCCTTGATGGCGGTCTCGCTGATTCCGCTGAAGACCAGAGGCGCGTCGATGGGTTGCAGCATCTGACGATAACCCTGCGTGCCGTCGTCGCCGGTCGAGGAGGTCTTTTGCGTCGGTATGGCTTTCCCCGCTCCCGGATTCGTCGTTCCGGGGCTGGGAGCGCCCGGTGCGGTCATGGGAACGCTGCGGTCGAACTCATTGATCTCCAGCATCTCGGTGATCGGCGTGACGCCCGCGATCGCCTCTTTGGAGAACGATCCGATGCGGAAGGCGATGGCGCCCAGCAGGCGTCCGTCGATGTAGACCGGGCTGCCGCTCATGCCCGCGACCACGCCGGTGTATTCAGGCTTTTCGCCGCGAAGGCGGACCAGTACCGTATCGCTTTTCGGACCGTTGACGTTTCTTAACACACCGAGGACTTCGACTTCCATAGACTCGGGCTGCGTGCCCTGGAAGACCGTCCATGCGATGCCCTTCATGCCGGGCTTTACTTCATCCACGGTCATAAAAGTTTTTTGGGTTTGCGGGGGGTTTTGGGCGCTTTCCTGGGTGAAACCTGGAATCAGGAAGAGGACAACAGACACAAATATAATAGCAATTTTTTTCATACTACTTTTGGGACCCTGCGAATCGGGCGCCTGGGGGACGTTGCGAAACTACCTCTAAAGCGCCGCGTGCATCTATACTAATTGAGAATCTATCACAAAGGCAGGCCTGACCATGCGAATTCGAGCGGCTCGAACCGATTTTTATTTTCAAACGCGAGTACTAAAGTCGCTGGTCCTGGCCGTGTCCGTTTTCTGCTGGATGGCTGCCGGCGCGGCTGAGGCCCACGCCCGGCAGACCGCCCCGGCCGGAACTCAGTCAGGCCAAAAACCGCCCGATTCAGGCCAAAAACCACCCGATCAGTCCAGCAGTCCGGAAGCGGGCGGGCCGCAGGGTGACATCGGCCCCATCGCGATTCCAAAGAAGAAGGAAGCGCCGCCGAAAAAAGAAGACTTGCCCAAGCCACCTCCGAAGGAACAGACCCCTGAATTCTCGCTCAAGGTCAACGTGCCGCTGGTCACGCTCGACGTCAGCGTGGTGCAGAAGGACGGAAACTTCATTCCCGGCCTGAAGAAGGAATATTTCCGGGTGCTCGAAGACGGCGTGCCCCAGACCATTACGGATTTCACCCAGACCCAGGCGCCCATCACCGCGGCCATCCTCGTGGAGTTCTCGGGCGATACCTTCGGCCTCTTCCAAAGGGATTCGCTGCTGGGCTCTTTTACGTTTGTGCAGACCCTCAGGAAAGACGACTGGGTGGCGCTGATCTCCTACGACATTCGTCCGCACATTCTGACGGATTTTACCCAGAACAAGCGCGAAGTCATGGGCGGGCTGCGCTCGCTGACGATCGCCATGTCGTCCGAATCGAATCTGTACGACGCCCTTTACGACACCATCGACCGCCTGGAGCAGATCGAAGGGCGCAAGTATCTGGTCCTGGTATCGAGCGGACGAGACACCTTCAGCAAGAAGAACTACGATCATGTGCTGAAGAGGCTGCAGGCGACCAAGGATATCGTCATCTACTCCGTGGGCACCGGTCAGGCGCTGCGTGAGTGGGCCGAATCCCACGGTCAGATGCGCGCGCTGTGCGGCATTACCAGTTTCAGCTGCTCCACTGAGTTTCTGCAATACGACAACGCCATGAAGACCTTCGCCAAACTCACCGGCGGAAAGGCCTACTTCCCGATCTTTACCGGGCAGTTTCCCGAAGTGTTCAACGACATCGGCGACAAAGTCAGAAATCAGTACAGCATTTCCTATCACCCCACCAACCGCAAGACCGACGAGTCATTCCGCAAAATCAAAGTCGAACTGGTGGATGACAAGGGCGCTCCCCTGAAGATGAAGGACCAGAAGGGGAAAGACGTGAAGTATACGCTCGTGCACCGCGAGGGATATAAGGCGAAGCCGGAAGTGGAGTAAATTTGGTAATTGCGTAATTTGGTAATCGGGTAATTTACCGCCGCACGCCTGGGATTTTTTGGTCTTGATCTGCGTTTATCCGCGTAAATCAGCGGCGAATGTTTTTAGCTTTTTAGTGAAAGAAATGCTCGAGGGCCGTCAGTATTCCGGCGCCCAGAAAAACCAGAACCGCCATGGCGATTCCCGGTTCTTTGTTGACTTCGGGCATCAGGTCCGAGGCGGCTACGTAGAGCGTCACGCCCGCTGAGAGGGGCAGGCCGTAGGAGACGGCGCTCGAGAAGACCGACATGGTCAGAACGCCGACGACCGTCGCCGCTCCCAGAACGGCCGAGGCAATCCAAGCGACCTGTTTACTTCTTCCGCTGGCGATCATGACCGAGGCGGCGGTGAATCCTTCCGGAATTTTATGCAGGAAGACCGCGATAAAAATTACCCATCCCAGCCAGCCTGAAACCAGAAAGCCCGAGGCGATGGCGATCCCGTCAAAGAACGTGTGAATCGCCAGGCCGAACAAGACCGAATAGCCTTTATGGGCGGCGATGAACTCTTCCGCGTGGGTCTCTTCGCCGAAGTGAAAGTGGGGCGTGACCGTGTGCTCGAACAGGTGGACGAGGAAGTATCCGGCGACGACCAGCAGCGGAGCATGTTTCGCGTCCAGCTTCATGCTCTCGGGCATCATTTCGAGCAGGGCGGTGGCCAGCATGAATCCCGAGCCCAGAGCCACGAAATAACGGAGAAATTTTTCCGACCAGTTGCGATGAAGAATCACGGCCCCGCCGAGGCCGTTGGCGGCCGCGGCGGTCAGGCCGAGAATGATGCTGGTGACTATGGGACTCATCGAAGCTAGCGAGAATATCAGGAACTAGCCGCTGTGGCGAATGTGCATGACGTCGCCATCCTGCACGATGTATTCCTTGCCCTCAAGGCGCAGGGTGCCTTTGGCGCGCGCGTTGGCCTCGGAACCGGCCTCCAGAAGCGTGTCCCAGTGAATGGTTTCGGCCCGGATGAAGTGCTTTTCGAGGTCGGAGTGAATGGCCCCGGCGGCATTCTGAGCGCGGGACTTGCGCGGCACCGTCCAGGCGCGGCATTCGTCCTCACCCACGGTGAAGAATGAGATCAGCCCCAGCAGCTCATAGGTCTTGCGGATCAGCCGTGTGAGTCCGCTTTCGGTCAGGCCGTAGCTTGAGAGAAATTCCTTCGCCTCATCGTCGCTCATGTCGGCCAGTTCGGCCTCGACCTTGCCGCAGATGGCGGTAACGCCGGCGTTGGGACGTCCGGCCAGGTCCGCCATGTTGTATTTTTGCGGGGCTTTCTCCAGGTCGTCCCCCAGCGTGGTGGATTCATTGATGTTGAGCACGTAGAGAATCGGCTTCTGGCTGAGGAACATGAATCCGCGGCTGCGCTTTTCGTCGTCGGCGGTAATTTCCATCTCGCGCAGTGGACGCTCGGTTTCCAGATGCGCTTTGGCCCGTTTGATCAGGTCCATCTCACGCTCCAGCTCCGTGGTCTTGCCCTTCTTCAGATCTTTTTCCAGGCGCTCCATGCGTTTTTCGACCTGGCCCAGATCGTTGACGATCAGGTCGAAATCCACGGTCTTGGCGTCGCGCAGCGGATTGATCTCGCCCACGTGAGGAATGGAGGGATCGTCGAAAACGCGCAGCACATGGGCCAGCGCGTCCACCACGCGCAGGTTTGAGGTAAAGGCGGTTTCTTTGAGCGCTTCCTGGCCGATGGCGGCCACGTCGGCGTATTCCACGGTGGCGTGGACCAGCTTTTTCGGGTTATAAAGCGCCGCCAGCCGGTCGAGCCGGTCGTCGGGCACGCGCGCAACGCCGAGGTGCGCCTCGCGAGGGTTACTGTGGCCGCGAGTGGAGACGTCCACCCGGGTCAGGATTTTGAACAGAGATGTCTTGCCCACCTGAGGCAGGCCGATGATGCCGGTTTTCATAGGGAATGCTGCTGGCTTCTAGCTGTTGGCTATTAGCGGTTCGCAATGGCGTCCTTTTCTTGGTGTCTTGAAATTGTATCAAGGAGAGGGAGGCGATATCGGCGAGATGGGTTTTTTGATACTGGGTTAATTGTGCGTTGCTGGGCCTGAAAAGCGCCATACCACGGTGCAGGCACAGTGCCACTGCGCAAACGCGGCGCATCTGAGCCAGTAAAATTCTCACATTTTTTGCAGGATTCTATCGCGCACGCGGAAAGATTCAAGCTAGAATGATCCCGTTGTAAGCGCCCTCAACGACACCAAAATCACTGAACGTTTTCCGCCGGGTTCTTCTTCCCGGCTAATTCAGGGAATCAGAAAATCAGACAGGCCCATATCTGGGGAGCCAGATGCAATGCATCGGGGCGGAAATTTTGTCATGTCGATTCCTGCGCGCTGGTGCGGCCTGTTATCGTTAGAAGCTGGCCCACAGATCAGAGACAAAGAGTCGAATTTGAGCAACGCAACAATAACCCATTACCGCTTATCGGGAGACTTTTCGTGATTGCACCAATAATTCAAACCGCCGGCTCGCCACTTTGAGTTTTTCAACTCATCCTGGCAAGCTTCACTACACCTCACCCTGCGGGGGGCGGCCGAAGTTAGAGCAAGAAGTGCATAAACCGTGTTGCATTCCGATGGAATTTTTCGATACTATACAATTGTTTAGCATGGCTGCCGCGCTTACAAACCCGCAGCAAATGGTTCTCCGCTTTCTCGAGGAGCGGAACGACAACGGCAAGTCACCGCCGACATACCGCGAAATCTGCAAGCGATTTGGGTATAGCAGCCCAAAGGCCGCCGCCGATCATGTTGCTGCACTTGAGAGAAAAGGGCTTGTCACTCGTGATAAAGGACATGCCCGCGGCCTCCGACTTGTTCGAAAGAGCGCTGGAATCCCTTTGCTCGGCCGAATAGCGGCGGGAACACCACGCGAAGCGCTCACAGAATCAAATCAGTACCTAGCTCTTGATCCCACTTGCTATGGAATCCGTGATCGCGCCAGAGCTTTTGCGCTTCGCGTGACGGGCGATTCTATGATTGGTCGTCATATTTTTGATGGCGATATCGTGCTCTTAGAACAGGAGGTGCCTCCCCAGAATGGAGACATCGTGGCCGCCTTAATAGATAATGAATCCACTCTAAAGACCTTCATTTGCAAAGGTCGGAAAGTATGGCTTCGTGCTGAAAATCCTCTGTACCCCGACTTGATGCCCGCTTCGGATCTAAGGATCCAAGGAGTCGGTCGAGCTGTCATCAGGTTTTTAAGCAAATGAGCGCCGCACGTCCACTACCGCTACCGGATCCACCCCCCGGATTCCGTTACTACCATTCTTGGCATGAAATCCAACACGCCTCAGAACTATTTGCGTACCAACACATGCTGTTGCGTGCTTGGAAGGAAATGCAGCTCTCCGGCATTCTCACGCTTAATGGCATTCCCACTGTTTATGTCCGGGAAGCACAAAGCCCTGTTACCGCTTATGCGGCAGCAGAAGCGCACAGGCAGTTTTGGAATCAAGGAATCGCAACTATTCTGCTGCTTCGAGACCCGGAAAAGGTACGTGTCTTCTCCTCGATGACAAAACCCGCCAATCCAGACACTGCAACAGATGCCGACATGGAGCAGCGGTTAGTTGAAAAACTCGATTTGGCTGCTGAGGCGAACTGGGCCCAGCGCTTCTATATTCAACTCGGCACCGGCCAGTACTACGCCGGAATCCGCGAAACGCGGTTTGATCCAGAACAAACAGTAGATGCCTATTTGCTGAGCAATCTCGCTGCCGTTCGTGACGCCTTGGTCAGCCAAGGGTTGAAGCCACGCTTTGCTCATACATTTCTTGGCAGGCTACTTTTCACCTGCTATCTGTGCGACCGTGGGATTATCGAATTGGCGAATTACTTCAAGGGCAATGCGTGGCAACACATTCATGAACTGCTCGAAGCTTTCGACGATCCCGGCCCCCCGCTATACGACACGCTTTTTCCAGCGCTAAAGCGCGACTTTAACAGCAGTATGTTTGACGACGACCTGGACGCCGAACGCGCGCTCATTCGCCCGGGACACTTCGAAGTAATCAGACGTTTTTTACATGGGGATGATTTGGCCAAGCGCCGGACCCAACACTCGCTTGGCTTTTGGGCCTATGATTTCAAGTTCATACCGGTCGAAACAGTCAGTGCCATCTATGAGAACTTTCTTGAAAGTGAAGATGTTAAGGAAAAACATGCAGCCGGAGCCTTCTATACACCTCGATTCCTCGCCGAAATGACGCTTGATCTTGCGCTTGAAGGTATTCGTCCGCTCTATACGGAGAGCCGGCGATTCATCGACCCTGCATGTGGCTCTGGAATATTTCTCGTCCTGCTTTTTAATCGCCTCGCTGCTGAATGGCGAGCCGCACAAAAAAGCGAACCAACTCCTCAAGCAAAGGCGGAAGCGTTGCTCGATCGCCTTCGAACGTTGCGTGGGGTCGACAAGAATCCGACCGCCTGCCGGATTGGGTGTTTCAGTCTCTACCTTGCTTTCCTCGACCAGTTCGATCCGCCAGACGTGCGCGCCTACAAGCTGAATACTGGCCATAAACTTCCTAATATTATCTACCTAGAAGAGACAAACCGCGCGCCAGAATATGCGGTTATATACGAAGCAGATTTCTTTGATATAGCACCTAAATGGAAGGGCAAGTTTGATCTTGTGATTGGTAATCCGCCGTGGGCTGGACGTGGAACCAAACAAATAGCTCATGGGTTTATGGAAACGGCCCCCATTTTACTTAAAGAAACTGGACGCGCTTCGCTTGTTCTGCCGTCAAAGATATTTCTGAATAAGACCGACGTGTTCCAATTGCGCTGGCTTCGAAGCGTAACACTCGAAAAAATCGTCCAGTTAGCAGATTACAGATTTATCTTGTTTAAGGAGGCGTTGTGCCCATGCAACATCGTTATCTTTACACCACGCCGACCTAGCGAGGCCTCTCACGAAATTGAATATATCGCGCCTAAGGTATCCCGGATTGATCTCCGTGACGGTGTTATCCAGATTTCTGCGCAAGATAGGAAATGGATACCGCTTCGACTCCTGCTCGCTGCGGCTGAACAAAAGTCAGCGGGTATTGCTTGGAAGTCTTATCTTTGGGGTACGTCTCGCGATCTCAAATTTTTGGACTATCTCTTCTCCTTCCCGCGACTGCACGAACTGGCGGGCACCGTGACGGATTTCAGGAAAGGCAAGAGTCGTTGGAGGCGCGGCGTGGGCTTTCAGCCATTACGCGCAACTAGTGTAATTGACACGCCGAAATCATTTGCGTGGAAAGATAAGGATCGATTTGTCACCCCAGAATGTATTGCTGGCTTACCTGTTTTTCCTGAGGCGTTGACTTATGATCTTGGCCCCTATTTGACTAGTAAGGGATATCGAATTGATCAGCTACATCGGCCTCGCGAAGAAGACATCTATATCCCACCTTTGGTTCTATGGAATAGGGGTTTCACGGACGCGGCATTTTTTGATTATAATGTGCGATATCAGCATGCGTTGCACAGTGTTTCCGGGCCGAAGTCCGATGCTAACTATCTCATATTCTTGACGCTAGTTTTGCGCAGCCGACTCGCGCGTTACTTCATGTTCCATACGGCAGCCAGCTTAGGTACTGAGCGTGATCAGGTGCATATGGCAGAGGCACTACGTCTTCCATTTTTTCTTCCTAACGGCGAAGCCGCCCACCCCCGCGCTGCTTCGATTGTCACCAAAACGACAATGAAAATTCGCCGATTTCAGGAAGAGATGGAGGATGGCGCAAGGGCTCTGCTCAAGAAGATGAAAAAGCCGAAATTCGGGCCACTTTTTGGGGACGAGGAAGGCGAAGCGACAGAAGCTGCTGAACTGGCCAAGTGGCTCCAGCGGCAGCGTGAAAAGGCCCGAAAGTTACAGACTGAACTTGAAGGGTTCGTTTATGAATATTTTGGTCTGAGCGAGCAAGAAAGGGCCCTCGTCGATGATACCTGTGAAATCTTCGATAAGAGCGACACACCGGGTTCGCTTGAAACAGCACGAAATATACCGACACTTCAATCACTAGACGCATTGGGGCTTGAACCCTACGCCGTCATGCTTACAGACACCCTTAACGGCTGGGCCAGCGGTAAATTGCGCGTTTACGCCATTGGCGGAGTAGACGCAGAACTGGGCCTCGGTCTTTTAGAACTTGGCCAAGCCAACACTCCGCAGCCTTTTCAATCTCGGAATATTTCAAAGCGTCTTGCTACGGTTCTACAAAAGCTGCAAGACACGAGTGTTGAAGAAAGGGGGCACTTCCTGTTCTTGCGCAGTGGAACGATTTTTGACGGTGCGCACATTTATATTGTTAAACCTGCGTTGAGGGGCCAATGGACTCGAACAGCTGCACTCAATGATGCCGCCGAAATAAGCGCCCAGATCGCTGAAGCGAGGCGGCAAGGCACGGCAAGATGAGACAGGATGCCTCTAGCTGGATTCCGCTATTTCCCGAAGAGGAAGTTCCTTTCATTCTTGCGGCTGTACTCCGGAGCGGAGCACGGCTTAAGAAGTTACACAGCACAGAATTAGAGAATAACCTCAATGATCGTCTTCGCGACGAATTGGACCGTGATTCTGGGTTAAGGGCTCGTCCGGTCGAACTGTTCCGTGAGGTACCGCTCTACGACCGAAAGAAATCTCGACGAAAGCCACTAGGCAGAACCGACCTAATATTCCTCTATTCAACTGGCGCAATGAAGCCATGGCCGTATTTTGTAATTGAATGCAAGCGACTGCATGTTACCTTTCCGTCCGGCTGGCAGTCTTTGATTTCCGAATATGTCACAGGCAATCAGGGAATGAGGTGCTTCATTGAAGGCCGGTATGCAATGGGGCTGGTAAGCGGTGGAATGCTCGCCTATGTCTTCGACGGAAAGATTGAGGCTGCGCGATCTTCTGTGGGTGCATCCATTGAGGAGAATCATGAACAATTGAAATCTGATGTTACTCCTTATTTTTGTTCATCGGCTGCTTTGAATCTTGGATCTTCGATCAGCGAATCGATCCATGTACTTTCGCAAGGCAATTTCACTATCTATCACTTATTCCTACCCGTCTGAACTCTCTAGCTGAATGGCATTTCAGCGTGATACAGCAAGAGTATCTCATGACACGAGTTGGCTGGATCACCGTTGGCGCAAACACAATGCTGTTAAGAGCTTCCAGTGACGAATGATTCATGTGAGGCGATGAATCGGCCATGTCCCGAAAAACGATGGAGAGTCGATGACTAGCGGCCAGCAGAGTCTTTCCGTGCCATCAAAGCCACCACCACCAGCCCGAGTAATAAAACGCCGGCCTCGCTGCGGGTCGACCACTGGTGCAGCCGGTTGAAATCGATACGCCGCGAGTCATTCGTCGCAACCGTGTCGATGTTTCCCATCTGGGCGCGCAGATCGCGCATCCGGGGTGAGATGGAAAATTGCGAGATTGCGGTCAGGGCCAGCATCAGCAGGGCCAGGATGTTGACAGCGGTCAGCACCTTGACCCGCGAGAACTCAATGCTTCTCAGCGTGAGCGAGCACAGCAGAAAAACCAGGCCGGCGCTGAGGCCCATCCAGTGAAGAGAATTGAGGCTGGGGTTGACGACGTTGCCCGCCATTTCGCGGGTGGGCAGAACGCGGAAGACCGTGGGCGCAAGCACGGCGGCGAAGAACACAATTCCGCCCAGCCATACGATCAGCGCCAGATGCATCAGGGTGCGAAGAAAGGTCATAAAGGAACAGGGACGGAATCAATGATATCGCGAATGATGACGTCCGATTGTTCCGATTTTTTGAGGGTCGAGGAAAAACGGGCTTTGGAGACCACGCGGTGGGCGAAGACCGCCACGGCCAGCGACTTGAAGTCCTGGGGCGTGGTAAACGATCGCCCTTCGAGGTAGGCCATGGCCTGGGCCGCGCGGTAGAGCATGAGCGAGCCACGAGGCGAGACGCCCAGAGACAACGACTCGGATTCACGGGTGCGCCGGACGATTTCAAGGGCATAGTCCACCAGAGAATCGTCAACCTTGATGGTTTTGACTTCTTCCTGCATGGCCAGCACGTCGGCGCCGGTGGCCACCGGCCTGACTTCATCCAGACGGGCCGCGCCTGCTTCGGCGCGAAGAATCTGACGTTCGTTGGCGGCCTCGGGATATCCCATGCTGACACGCAGCAGAAAACGGTCAAGCTGCGATTCCGGCAGCGGATACGTGCCGTGGTGCTCGATGGGGTTCTGCGTGGCGATCACCAGAAAAGGCTGAGGCAGCGGATGGGAGTGCCCATCGACGGTGATCTGGCCTTCGCTCATGGCTTCCAGCAGCGACGACTGGGTCTTGGGAGTGGTGCGGTTGATCTCATCGGCCAGCAGGATGTTGGTGAATACCGGCCCCGGCTTGAATTCAAACTGCTGTTCAAGCGCCGAATAAACCGAGATGCCGAGCACGTCGGTGGGCAGCATGTCGCTGGTGAACTGCACGCGCTGGAAGTTGCAGTCAAGCGCGCGCGCCATGGCGTGCGCGAGCGTGGTCTTGCCCACACCCGGAACGCCTTCAATCAGCAGGTGTCCCCGGGCCAGCACCGCCACCAGCGCCAGGCGAATGACTTCGTCATTCCCGCGGATGATGCCGCGCAGGGCGCCTTCAAGAGCGACTGCATGCGATGATGTGGCTGTTTGCAGAGAGACGGTTGCCATTGTTCCGATTCTACCCGACACCAAAATCAGTCACCACTTACTTCCGTACCTTGAACGTTCAGGTAACCCGAATCTTGCAACCAATTCCGCGAAAAACCCCTCTCGGGGGAAGGTTATAAGGTTGCCAGGATCGATTACATCCCTGAAATGCGGTTTGGGAAGGCCGAAAGGCGCATTTCCCCGAGGCCTCCCCATCCTGTAGACTTCGACCCTATGACGCAAACGACCGACAATCAGGCCCTTGACAATCAGGCCCTTGAAGATGCGATGCGGGCCGTGGCCAACGGGGATACCCCGGAAAACCGCATCCGGCTCTACGCCGCCATGGCCCGGACGAGCTTTCTGGTGCCCCTTGAGGCGGCGGGCGCCCTGCCTGCGGAGGAGGTACCCCGCGCACGCCTGGGACGACCCATCGCCGGGCCGGAGTCTCCGGAACTCACGATTGTGGTGTGCGAGGCCGGCGACCAGCATGTGGCCGTGGCTTTCACCCACGTGGACGCTCTGAAAGGCTGGGATGAAAACGTTCCCTGGATCGTGCTGAAGGGCGCGGAGATGTTTAAAGCCGTGCTGGAGACGGGGGCCGACGAGATCGCGGTCAATCCGTTTGAGCCGGAAAAGAAGATCGGGCTGTTGCGTCCCGGCGGACGCGTGACGCACTGGGAAATCGAAGACCTGGCCGAAGGCAAATCGCCTCAGGACGAGATGAATAACAAACCGGCCGGAATGGCGGCGGAACCGGCCCAGCCGGTGATGCTCAGCATGCCGGCGCAGATGCCGAGGGCGGAATTCTTTGATGCGCTGACCGAAGGAGCAAAGAAGTCGCCGGTGGTAAAGGCGATGTATTTCTGCCAGATGTCCAAAGGAGGCCCGGCGCGTAAAGTCATTGCCGTGGAATTCGCGCCGGGCGCGGCGACCGAGGCGAAGAACGCCGCCATCGATGTTTTTCGCGAGGCCCTGGAGCCGATGCTGGGGGAAGATGAGGTCGTGGATTTCTTCGGGACCTTGAATGACACAGGCGCGGCGATCGCTGCGACCGGGAAGCGGTTTTATCCTGCGTAGATCCGCGAAATACTCTCTTTTGTCATTCCGAAACCGCGTAGCGGAGAGGAATCTGCTTATGGCCGGGATCTGTTGGCTCTGTCGCCATTCGCTTGACGGCCTGCTCTATGAGGTGACAATTACGAGGATTGAACGGCGTTACATCCGGCAGCATGGGCGGAAGCGACGAGAGCCGACAGTGCCGGCTGCAAGCAGGTTCCTCTCCGCTTCGCGGTTTCGGAATGACAAAAGAGAGTGTTTCGTAAGTTGAGAGTCTGCTCGTCTTTGCTAATTGCTAATTGCCAATTGCTATTTGCTATTTACTGCTCTGTGCACCGCCAGCAGTTCCGCCAAAACCCCGGGCAGCTTCTTCAAATCCAGCGCGTTAGCGCCATCCGACTTAGCTTCTGCCGGATTGTCGTGGACTTCCATAAAAACCCCGTCCACACCGGCGGCCACCGCCGCGCGTGAAAGCAGAGGAATAAACTCCGGCTGCCCCCCGGATACCGCTTTTCCTCCGGCTCCCGAAGACGGAAGCTGCACCGAGTGGGTGGCGTCAAAGACCACCGGGGCAAACTCGCGCATGATGGCCAGGGAGCGCATGTCCACCACCAGGTTGTTGTAGCCGAACGAACTGCCGCGCTCGGTGAGAAAGATGTTGTCGTTCCCCGACTCGCGGACTTTCTGTACGGCATGACGCATGTCGGCGGGGGCGACGAACTGACCTTTTTTCACGTTGATGGCCCGCGCATGTTTGGCGGCGGCCACCAGCAGATCGGTTTGGCGGCAGAGGAACGCGGGAATCTGAACGATATCCACGGCCTCAGCCACCTGCGGCACATCTTTGGTTTCGTGGACATCCGTGAGGACCAGCAGGCCAAGCTTATCCCGGACCTTTCTCAGGATGCGCAACCCTTCATCGATGCCCGGGCCGCGATAACTTTTCAGCGATGTGCGGTTGGCCTTGTCATACGAAGCTTTGAAGATAAACGGAATTTTCAGTTTGGCGGCTTCAGAGGCGATGGCCTCAGCCATCTTCAATGCATGGGCTTCGCTTTCGATCACGCAGGGGCCGGCGATGAGAAAAAAACTCTCACGGGAAGACCCGATTTGAATATCGCCCAGTTTGAAAGAGTGGTCCGGCATTTTAGGTGATTTTATTCGCGTTCATTCGCGTAAATTCGCGGCCAATGTTTTTTTGCTAGTGCCGCGCGATCTTCTCCGGCCGATGAAACATCTCCAGCTCTTCGTGCATTTTTCCGGCCCGTCGCTTCGAACCGTTCTCATACGAAGCCTTCACGAACGAACTAAAAAGAGGATGCGGCTCCAGCGGCTTCGACTTGAACTCGGGGTGGAACTGGCATCCCAGGAAGTAAGGATGATCGGAAAGCTCAACGATCTCCACGTAAGTGCCGTCGGGCGTGGTGCCGGTCAGTTGCAGGCCCGCGCCGGTGAGGACGGCCTCATATTCCCGGTTGAACTCGTAACGATGGCGATGGCGCTCGCTGATCTCGGTCATACCGTAGGCGCGCGCGGCGATGCTGTTCGGTTCGAGCTTGCATGTCCAGGCGCCCAGCCGCATGGTTCCGCCCAGTTCTTCAATGCCGCGCAACTCGCGCAGCTTGTAGATCACCCGGTGCGGCGTGCTCGATGCCGAAGTACGGCACTTTCTTTTCACGGGCATAACGTATGGCGTTGAGCATGCCTTCGATGCCGCGTTTACCGAAGCCTCCGGGCACCAGGATGCCGTCGAAGGTTTCCAGCTGCATCTCGTAGTCGCGGCTGCTCTTGTCTTTATTCTCAAGTCCCTCGGCTTCCACCCAGGTGACGTTGAGTTTCAGGTTGTGGCCGGCCGCGCCGTGGACCAGCGCTTCCTTCAGCGATTTGTACGAATCTTCGTACTCGACATATTTACCGACGATGCCAATATGCACTTCGTCTTTGGGGTTGTAGATGCGGTGGACCAGATCTTCCCACTTTTCCGTGTTGCGGTCGGGAGCGGCGATGTGCAGGTGCTTGAGCACCAGGTCGTCCACGCCTTCACGGGCGAACCCCAGCGGCACTTCATAAATGGAGGCCACGTCTTTGGCGGTGATGACCGCTTCATTCTCAACGTTGCAGAACAGCGCGATTTTGCCCTTGAGGTCCTTCGACAGGAAGCGGTCGGTGCGGCACAGCAGCATGTCGGGCTGGATTCCGATGCTTAACAGCTCTTTCACCGAGTGCTGCGTCGGCTTGGTCTTCAATTCTCCCGCGGCGGCGATCCACGGAACCAGCGTGACATGCACAAACATGGTGTGGTCGCGCCCCATCTCCTGGCGCATCTGGCGGATGGCTTCGAGGAAGGGCAGCGATTCGATGTCGCCGACCGTCCCGCCGATTTCGACGATGGCCACGTCGACGTTCTGCGCCACCTTCTTCATGGCGTCTTTAATTTCGTTGGTCACGTGCGGAATCACCTGTACGGTCTTGCCCAGGTAATCGCCGCGCCGCTCCTTGGTGATGATCTGCTCGTAGATGCGCCCGGTGGTCCAGTTATTGTCGCGGCTGAGTTTTGCGTGCGTAAAGCGTTCGTAGTGGCCGAGGTCGAGATCGGTCTCAGCGCCATCGTCGGTGACGAAGACTTCGCCGTGCTGAAAGGGCGACATGGTGCCCGGATCGACGTTCAGATACGGGTCGAACTTCATGAGATTGACTTTCAGCCCGCGGCTTTCGAGCAGGCTGCCGATGGAGGCCGCGGCCAGTCCCTTGCCCAGTGAAGACACAACACCGCCGGTCACGAAAAGATATTTCGCTGACATGAGTTCCTCGCCTCTGAATGCTGATTGGGTTTTTGGGGGTAGGCTCCCCGGCGCACACGGGAATTACAAATTGGGCCGTGGGAGTTGTAGGGGTGCACAACCAATTATGGCAGAAAAGTCGGGCGAGGCAAAGTCAAAACCGGAGCCAATCGGGACATCGGAACATCGGGAAATCGGGACATCGGATAATCTGCCAAACCTTCAAGTGCCTGGTTTGTCGATGTCCCGATTACCCGATTCCCGATTGAGATAAAATCCTCCATGCGCAAAATCATTCTGGCCTGCGGTATCAGTCTTGACGGGTACATTGCGCGTCCTGACGGCGCGGTGGACTTCCTGTTTATGCCTAAGGATTTTTCCATGGCTCCATTCTTCAAGACCATTGACGTCATGTTGATGGGCCGCAAGACCTATGACGTCGCCATGAAGATGGGAGGGCTGATGATCGGGCCGAAGATGGCCGGCTATGTGTTTTCCCGCTCGCTGCCGCCAGGGGAGCGGGATGGAGTGGTTTTCACGAGTGAATCCCCCGCCGCGCTCGTTCGGAAATTGCGCCGGCTCCAGGGCAGGCACATCTGGCACATGGGTGGCGGGGAACTGGCGAGTGACTTCCTCAGGGCCGACCTGGTGGACGAACTGCATCTGGGTGTTGTTCCGGTGCTGCTCGGCGAGGGTATCCCGCTCTTTCCCGGAGGCTTCCCTCAGCGCGACTTTGCGCTGCTCACGAACAAAACCTTCTCGAAGGGACTGATTGAGCTGAAATACAGGCGCGTGCGGAAGCCGGCCGGGAAGAAGAAGCGATGAGGCCGATTTTTTCCCGCTGACATCATCACCAGGAGAAACGCCGTGAAACTTACGTCGATCGTTCCCGTGCCGGCGACCACTGACATTCCCGCAACTGTCCGTTTTTATCGGGAACGGCTGGGTTTTGAATGCAAGGCGCAGATGGACGGCTGGGCCTGTCTGGAACGCGACGGAGTCGAGTTGATGCTTTCCGCGCCCAACGCGCATTCACCGTTCGAGAAACCGCTGCTTACAGGTTCGCTTTACTTCCGGCTCAACACAATCAATGACGTTGATGAACTGTGGGCGAAAGTGAGAGGTGAGACGACGGCGGTGTATCCGGTGGAGGATTTTGAGTATGGCATGCGCGAGTTCGCGATCCGCGATAACAACGGGTACATTCTGCAGTTCGGGGCGGAGATCGGGGAATAGGAATTCAAAAACAGTTGCCGCTGATTTCGCAGATCAGCGCTGATTTTACGGATTCCAAATATTCATCAGCGTACATCTGCGAAATCAGCGGCGAATGTTTTTGAGCGCGCCTGGCGGATCTCGAACGAATATAACAAGCCAGAAGCCAACAGCCAGCTAGCGGCTAAGTTCATACCCCGCAAAGAAGTAGCTCAACTCGAAACGCGCCGTATCGTCGGCGTCGGAGCCGTGGATGGCATTGTGCTCGATATTGTCGGCCCACTTCTTCCGGATGGTGCCTTCTTCGGCGTTGGTCGGGTTGGTGGCGCCCATCAGTTTGCGCAGGTCGGCGATGGCGTTGTCTTTTTCGAGGGCCAGCACCACGATCGGGCCGCTCGACATGAACGAGGTCAGCGATTCGAAGAACGGACGGCTCGCATGAACGGCATAGAAGCCTTCCGCCTGGTGCTTGGTGATTTCCAGCATCTTGATGCCGATGATGGAGAAGCCCCTGGACTGGAGCATATTGAGGATATCGCCGGTGGCGCCTTTGGCGACGGCATCCGGCTTGACGATTGAAAATGTGCGTTGAATCGTGTGCATTCTGTCTTTACTTCTCCTGAAAGTTTTAGTTGCGTTAATTCGCGGTTAACGCCTTGCTTTAATTCTTCCCCATGCGTTTCAGCAGGGTCTCGGCGATCATCGCCGGGGATTTGGCAACGGCGATGCCCGCCGCTTCCAATGCCTTCATCTTTTCGGCGGCCGTGCCGTGGCCGCCGGAGATGATCGCGCCGGCATGGCCCATGCGGCGTCCCGGAGGGGCGGTCTGACCGGCGATGAACGAGACTACCGGCTTCTTCATGTTCTTTTTCACATACTCGGCGGCGTTCTCTTCGGCGTTGCCGCCGATCTCGCCGATCATGATGACCGCTTCAGTCTCCGGGTCTTCGTTGAACAGTTTGAGCGCGTCGATGAAGTTGGTGCCGATGATCGGGTCGCCGCCGATGCCGATGGCCGTGGATTGACCGATGCCGCGCTGCGTGAGCTGAAACACGGCTTCATAGGTCAGGGTTCCCGAGCGGGAGACGATGCCTATGTGGCCTTCTTTGTGAATGTGGCCGGGCATGATGCCGATCTTGCACCTGCCGGGAGAGATGATGCCGGGGCAGTTTGGCCCGATGAGGCGCGACTTGCCTTTGATGTTCAGGAACTCCCAGGCCTTCACCATATCGAGAACCGGCACGCCTTCGGTGATGCAGATGATCAGGGGAATTTCGGCGTCCACGGCTTCCATGATGGCGTCGGCGGCAAACGGAGGCGGCACGAAGATCACAGTGGCGTTGGCCCCGGTTTTTTCCTTCGCTTCCAGAACCCCGTTGTAAACCGGCCAGCCTTCATGCGTGGTCCCGCCCTTGCCCGGCGTGACTCCGCCGACCACCTGTGTGCCGTAGGCGGCGCAGCCTTTGGCGTGAAATGTACCTTCGCGTCCGGTGATGCCCTGGACGATGAGGCGTGTGGATTTATCTACAAGTATCGACATAAGTTCTTAGGTAGCTCCGATTGCTTTCGAGACCGTCGTAAAAAAATCGCGTTCATTCGTGTTCATTCGCAGCTAATTGGCGTTGGCCGCGGCCACCACTTTTTCCGCGGCGTCTTTCATATTGTCGGCGACCGTGAAGTTCAAGCCGGAATTCTTCAGGATCTCGCGTCCCTGCTCCACGTTGGTGCCTTCGAGGCGCAGCACCAGGGGCAGCTTCAGGTTGGTGGCGCGCGCGGCCTGCACCACTCCGTTGGCCAGCGTATCCACGCGCAGGATGCCGCCGAAGATATTGATCAGCAGGGCCTTCACGTTCTTGTCGCTGAGCAGGATTTCAAAGGCGTGCTGAATTTGTTCCGCGTTGGCGCCGCCGCCCACGTCGAGGAAGTTGGCGGGCGAGCCGCCGGCGTATTTCACGATGTCCATGGTGGCCATGGCCAGGCCCGCGCCGTTGACCATGCAGGCGATGTTGCCGTCGAGCTTGATGTAGTTGAGGCTGTACTTCGAGGCCTCGACTTCCAGCGGATCTTCTTCGGTGAGATCGCGCAGCTCTTTGAGGTCTTTATGGCGGAACAGGGCATTGTCATCAAAGCCGACCTTGGCGTCGAGGGCGAACACGCGTCCGTCAGTGGTGGTGATGAACGGATTGATCTCGCACATCGAGGCGTCGGTATCGACGAAGGCCCTGTAAAGGCCGGTCATGAGCTTCACCGCCTCATTGACCTGTTCGGGCTTCAGGCCCAGTCCGAAGGCCAGTTTGCGCGCGTGGAAGGGCTGGAATCCGATGACCGGATCGACCGGCTCCATCAGGATGGCCTTCGGGTCCTTCGCGGCCACCTCTTCGATCTCCATGCCGCCCGAGGCCGAAGCCATAAACACCGGACGCGCCGTGGCCCGGTCAACGACGATGCCGAGATACAGCTCACGCTCAATCGGCAGCGTCTCTTCGATCAGCAGCCGCTGGACGATCTTGCCTTCGGGGCCGGTCTGATGGGTGACCAGGCGCATGCCCAGAATCTTTTCGATCCAGCCTTTGGCTTCGGCCATGGTTTTGGCGACTTTGACGCCGCCGCCCTTGCCGCGTCCGCCGG
>WNFD01004099.1_pt1 | contig 23826 bp, 31 predicted proteins | sample 5400491 | NCBI WGS metagenome assembly WNFD01 (sample SAMN13153343, study PRJNA577476) | soil metagenome | isolation source: 120 cm saprolite under Douglas fir tree site 2 hole 2 replicate 2 | place: USA:California | collected 2015-04-18
TCAGCAACGTCGTCCGTTCGGGCGGGCAAGCTCCCATGATCCTGCGTCCATCCTCATCGGCCAGCACCGACAGGTCCTGCATTGCCTGCATGTATCCCCAGCACACCAGCGCCTTCTTCGTGAACGGAATCCGGATTTGTTCTCCCGCGCCCGTTTTGGCCTGGAGCACACTGCGACAATCGTCTGCCAGCTCCCGCGCGCTTCCCATCGCGTGTGCGCTGAGAGACAAGCCCGCAAGAGCCAGACAGATCCCCGTCAAAACGCGAGTCATCCCTAAAACATGCTGGCTGTCGTGGGCCGCGCGTTGCGGCCTCGGGCGATGCCAGTGCATTATGGATGGAGTTTCCGGCATCAACACGGCGATCTCAGGGCGCGCTGCGGATGAGCCGTCAGCGCCTGCTCGGCCCGGACGCATGGATGGTCGTCCGGTTCGATCCTGCCACGTTTCGCGATCTTCAGAGACTTTGCGCGAGGTGTGAATACCCTGGACTGTGCCGGTGGAGGCAGGATCCCGCCAATCGGTTTGGCAAAAACACTGGGCGACGCTGGGTGGTCTCGGGCCACTGCCCTGGTCCAGCCGGGGTTGTTGCCTTCTGAACTAACTCGCTTGACGGTCAGCGCTTGCGCATCTGAATGTTGCCGCCCTGCGCCCATCCGTTGCGCAGCTCTCCGTTTCGCCGCGCGACCGGCGGCGTGTCCTTCCACCCCCGATCCTCGCGTAAACGTTCTTCCTGTATCGCGCAAAGCTCGGCCATCGTGCGGGTCTCGTCTTGTGCCACTTCACGGAACGGTTTTGACCCGGTGCAAACATCGTCTTGCGCCATACCGTCGGCCGCAAACACACCCGCACCCGCTAAAAGCAACAGCATCACCGCGGCTGCGGCGGGGGCCAGGTAAAGTTGCATGACTCAGGCCGCCCTCTGGCGCGGCCACTCATACGCGCCCCGAAGTTCATCTTTTGCCGGTTCGGTGAGGCTCAACCACAACCCCGCAAACTGAAGCATATCTGCGCGTCGCTCTGGGTCGCTGATGCTCTGAGCCCGAGCCGCGCATTCATCCGCCCGCTTGGCCCAGTAGTCGGCCAAGTTCAGCAAAGAGGCGCCCGTTCTGGGATTGGAGGTCGCTTCCGCCAGTTTCAGGTAGTGCCAAGCGACGCGCCGGTATTCCTCTGCCGTGCTCATGGGGATTCTCCCCTTTCGGCACGAGTCCCGCGTCCCTAGTGTAATGATAACCGCCACAGGCTTCGGCCGTTCCGGCTGGGAAATAAAAAGGTGCATTCCAGTTCGACGCTCAAGCCGGACATGAGCCATAAGCAATCTTGGAAAATGAGGGGCGAGCAAGCACGTGCTGATCATGGCGGCGCTGGCCAGGCATCCTGCCAGGCGGCGCCGTAAAGGTCCGTACAGGTGCTTGGGTCTTCCAGGTCCGATCCAAGTGCGGTGCCGGTTTGGCGAAGTCGGAAGGATTGGCCCGATCGCTGATCAGCCCACCTGCCGCAACATAGTCGCTTAATCGTGGGTACCCGATTGCGGGCCGCCAAACGTGATGAGTTGATCCTGCCGACGAAAACTGTTGGAGGTTTGCCCGGCCCGCGCGGGCCGAGGTAGGACTCGCCCAACACCGGGCGGCGGCGCCGATCGCCATAAGCTGCGGCCGCGCCACAATCGCGCGGGGTACCCTACAGCGGGCCGCCAACCCCATGAATTCGGACCTTGACGAGGCGGCGCTCAAGCGCATCCTCACCGAGCCGAGGAACGCCCTGGTCAAGCAATACCAGCGGCTGTTCGAGATGGAGGGCGTCGATCTCACCCTTGCCGACGAGGCGCTCGGGGCCATCTCCAAGAAGGCGATGGAGCGCAAGACCGGGGCGAGGGGGCTGCGCTCGATCATGGAGGGCATCCTGCTCGACACGATGTTCGATTTGCCGAGCCTCGAGGGGGTCGAGGAAGTGGTGATCTCGAAGCAAGTCGTCGAGGGCACCGCGCGGCCGCTCTACATCTACGCCGACCGCGCGGCGGATGCCGGCGCGACCGGCGTGAGCGCCTGAGTCCCGCATCCGCGGACGGGGGCGCGGCGAAGCCTTGGGCTGATCGGGTTTTGTCGAATGCTGCGGCCGACGCAGCTCGATCAGGCGGTAACGACAACTATCTCGAGGGGCTCGCCAAGGCGACCGGTAATCGGTATGGGTCGCAAGGTTTCGGCGCGCCGGCCCTAACCTCCCCGATCAAGGTGACGAACGGAGTGCTTTAGGCGGTGCCCCATTGAAGCGCGCCCGCCCCCGCCACCTCAGGCCAAGGCGGGCATCGCTGCCGACCGTCCTTGCTAAGATGGGGCTAATTAATGGTCGGCCGGCAATATCATTTTCTTCCCAGGTGAGGAACTCATCATTCGGGGGCATTCCCGGCAGCGGCAGAAATAACCTGACCAACGGCCTCGGGGAAAAAAGGGCCAACCGGGGCTCTGCACTCGCGGCAGTCACGCCGTTGGCGCGGGCTGGAGCCGCTTCATCTTTCTTGGCCACACCTCGATCACCCCCCACTGCGCCCGGCGGCCACAGGTCTACCGCCGGGCGAGTGGCATCACACGCGTTTCAGTGGTGATGGGCCGAAACGCTCTTGACACATTCGGACAGCAAATCACCGGACGCCAAATGGCTGACGTCGCCCAGACTGATGATGCCGACCATCCGCTTGCTCTTGTTGATCACCGGCAACCTGCGGATCTTCAGCGCCTCCATGTGGCACACCCGCCTTGGCGAGGTAATCGTCCTCCCGGCAGCAATGGATGCCTGGGGTCATCACATCGCGCGCCGTCGCGCGGCGGGCATTTCCAATTGGTTTTGGAAGCCGGGTCGACCGTCGAGTGTACGCAGCCGCCAAACGCCAAAGCGATCGAGCCCGCAATAATTAACGCCGCCCTGCGCACTGCCGTGGTTCTCTCTGGTCTGCAAACGACCACCGCCGCCGCCGACTTTTCCTTGCCGCCCCGCCTCGCCGGGCCCGCGCCGGGCCCGATCGGGCGACAGCAGGTTGCGGGGAGCGACGGGTCCGAGCCAAGCATATCAAGCTGTTACGGCGAGCCCGTGGACGGCAGGCAACGCCTAGGCTACCGTGGCGAATCATGAGCGAGGTTGGAAGTGCACAGCGGGGCGAGCAGCGGGACGGGGAGCCGAGCAACAGGCGGCCCGACGGGATGCCCGTCGGCACGCCGTTCCCGAAGGGCGTGAGCGGCAGGGCTCTCCACCGCCAGCGGGTCGCCGTCAAGGCGCGGGAGCTCGCCGAGCCGTTCGGCGGGCTCTCCAACATGAGCGCGCTCGACCGGACCTACATTGAGAAGGCCGCCGTCCTGCTCACGCGGCGGGTGCGCGTTGCCGAGGATGAGGTGCGGGCGCTCAACACCGCCCGCGGCCTGATCGCGCCGGTCGAGCGCCGTCGCGGCCGATGCGAGGCCCACAGCGCCGACTTTGCTTCGCTGCTGCCGGACGGCGCGCCATGACCGAGCACGCCGACGTCGAGCGCGCGCAGGATACCGAGCGGACCGTGGAGCGGGCCTGCGCCGAGGCGAGGCCGTCGGCGAAGGACCTGATCGAGAAGCTCATGGTGATCTACGGGTCGCTCGCGGCAACCTTCCAGCCCGGGAGCCTGAAGAGCCCGAACCCGAACGCGGACGACGCGCTGTTCCGGTTACCTGCCCTAGCGTCGCCTGCGCGATGCGGCGCCGCGAGGCCCGGCCAGGCCTTTCTTCGCGGGAGGTCCGGCGGCGGCTGATTTCGAGGAGGGCGGCGTGATGGTGTCAGTGCCGCTGCTAGGATGCCTCTCGGAGCCGTTTGAAGGCGAGCCGCCCGTGGTGAGCGCGCGCTACGAGACGGTCGCCTTGCAGCTTCCTGCGGGTACCGACGACGAGGAGGAGAACGACGCGGGAAGGCACAATCATGCCAGCCAAAATGGAAGGTTCCGAACACGTCGAAGCGTTGATCGCTGCTGCCCGGCAGGCGCTCGAGGCGGAGTATGCGCGGGATCAGCGCGACGCGACCGCCCGCATGCTGGCGGCCGCTGCCCAAGGCAACGGAGCAGTGACGGCAGCGGATATCAGACAACGGCAAGCGCCCTAATAAATATCCACGGAGATTGGCTCGTTCGCAGTTCCTGGCGACAACAAATCGGCAATTTCCCTCATGAGCGGCCGCAATCGGCTTCGGTCAATCCTGCTCATCGCATTTTCGATGCGCGATGCCCAATGTTCCTGCCGATACAGCGTCTCTGAACGGCGGCGAAGTTCCCGGGCCGCGCGATCGCGCAGTTCCTGATCGGGTGCGTCTCCCTTGGCCAAGGCTGCCGCGATAGTCGTCTTCAGTCGCGGCCCACCGTCGAATCCGTCCTTCCACAGCGCTAGCGTGGCGAGCCCGTACATCGACCGCTCCAGAATCGCATAGCCGACGTGATGCCGCCCAGCCTTGAAGGCCCATGAGAACAGCAGGTCTCGCGCGTCTTCGAACACCTTGTCGCAGTCTCGATCGAGCGCGTCCAACGCGGCTTCGAACAGGGTCTCCGTCATCCCATAGTTTTCGACGAAGGTGGCGGTATCCTTGTCGTCCGGGATCCACGACAATACGGATATCAGCCAGCGCGCGTGCTTGATGATGTCTTTCTGGACGTAATCCTCGCAGGCAGGCGCCTGTGCGATGACAATGAGGACCTTGGTCACGTGGGCAATCCAGTGGATCATGTCGAACGTGAAAGACGACCTCTTCTCGATCGCGACGAGCAGCAGCTCCTTTTCGGTGGGGTGCAGCTCTTCTGCCCACTGATCGACGTTGTTGATGATGTCGGCGGCAGCTTTGTCCCCCACTGGGGCATTTGCTAATGCGTTCGCGAGGTCGGTCAACCTGGCTCCCAGCGTCTGGGCTTTGGTCAGGGAATAGTAAGGCGCGAGGTAGGCGCTGTGCGCGCTTAACAGAGGCCTGTCCGGAACTGTCAGGAAGAGTTTCACCAGCGACGCGACGCTCTTTTTCAGTTCGCCCACGGCGAAACGGATATCGTGGGCTTTCGTGCCGATCAGGGCGAACGTCAGCTGGGCGAGTTGCTCCATTGCGGTCGACGTGACCGGGCGAAAGTCTTCCTTGACGACCCCAGAGATGCCGAGCGCAGCGATCTTCTCCGCCAGAGTGACGATCCCGTTCGGCTCAGCCGCCGCCAAAAAAAGCTGCGCAGACTGCCCCATGAGCATGATGCCTTCCATCAGGACGTCGGGCATGTCATGGGACAGGACCGCCTCTACCGCCCCCGACAGATACCCGGCGGCAAGCTGGGCGTACTGCTTCTCTCGGGCGTATTCCTCCGAGTAGTCGATCATGATGTAGATTCGCACGAGCGAGGCCAGAGCCCTGAAGGTCTGCTCGATCTGCTCCTCGTCGCCGCGGGTCATCGCCGTGCGTGCATGCTGGCGCAGATGCTCTAGCGTCTCGTTGATGAAGCCGTCGGTCGCAAGCGGATTATCGAGCATGAGTGGCTGTGAGAAGAACGTCTTGCCCTTGGCCTCGACGTAGGCGGCGTTTATGGCCACCACGACGTTCAGGGCGGCAGCGGCAACTTCGTAGTCACCTTCTTCGGCGTACCGCCTCGCGAAGGAGACGGCGTGCGCGACCGCCTGCCGCGAAGTAGCGGTCCAATGGGGGTTCGCCCGAAAATACGCGGCGCGCGACAAGTCGTGCGTGGACCGGAGAAGCCGCGGCGCTTCGTCGGTTTCCTCCTGAGATTTTTTGCGCTCCAGCAGCGGTCCGGCCCTTTGGGCGCTGCGGGCCCAGGCGCGAATGTCGCGGCGCGCGCGATCGAAGACGAAGCGAAGCTGCTGTAAGGGATTGATCAGGGAGAGCGCGCGCCGGTAGGCAAACAGGAACAGGAGCAGGATCAGGACCATTGCCCATCCGGCCGCTACGAGGCCGGCCCCAACCCACGACGCGTCGGGAATGAGGGACAGCGAAGCCACGGCGATCGCCAGCACGAACGTGCTAGCGAACGCTCCCAACAGCCGCGCGTCTGTACTGAGCCCTCGAAACAGCCCGTGCGGCATCCGCGCGAAGTTCATCTGGACGGCGAACATCACCACGGAGAACCCGATCGCCGTCGCGCCAACGAGCGCGCCGCCGAGCGCGACAAGTAAGCTGCGCAGGGTGGCGAGGTGGTCATCGCTCGCAAAGAGAGGGTTGACCGCCCGCTGAACCGTAGGAATCGACGCGAAAGCCGCAGCCGTGAGGATAACGAGAAGAACGGTGGCGATGGCCGTGGCGTTCCGAGTCGTCCAGCGTCGCACGTGATACCGGGCGAAATAGTATTGACGCCACAGGACGGCGCGCCCGCGCCTAGCCGCCCTCGTAACTAAACGAAGCCCGCCGTTCAGGGGGAGCGCGCGCACCCTCATTTTTGCACCGGCCCGTTCCCGCAGAATGCAGCAAGCCCCCGAACAGATACCCTAGCCCTGAACATTTTTTGTCGCGGCGAGCCCGGCTTGACTACGTTCAACGTGCCGTCCAAGAGCATTCCGGGCGGCGGCTCGTCCTCGGTCCGGGACTTGAACCCGGCGACCTGCTCGCGCATGACCTTCTCCTCGAACTCGTTCTGCTCAGTGCTCATGGTGACCCTTCCAATCCACGATGTGGCTCCCCGTCCGGGTCAGGTCGCCGAAGACGATCGCGCCGTCGCGGGGCATTGGGCTCCTTTAGATTCCGAGAGGTTTCGCCTTCGGCGGCTTTCCCAGTTATCCGGGAACGGACTTATCGACAGTTCCTCAGCGCGTCGGATCGCGTCGTCCCAGGCTTTCCAGGTGACGGATACTTTCTCGCGTCCGGTCGCAGAACGCCGGGATACTGTCGGGCGCGGCCTCTCTTCTCTCGTGGACGATGGCGATTACCATCCCGGCAATGTACGCCGCGCTATTGCCAGTTTGCCCGTCCGTGATGCCATGAGACCGTTCAAAGTTGGTGATTCGCGGCCGCACAGGTCTTCCGCTGCTATGACGCTCGACACATACAAGAGTGTATCGATCGTATCCTGGAACAAGTCCTTCGCATGCGCGGCCGTGGCAACCGTCAGGCTCAGCGCGATCAGTAAGCGTTTCATGTCAATCTCCCAGAAGCGAATTTATCGGTAGTCGCACCAAGAACCGGGTTCTTTGGCCCAACATTGTGCGCGGGGCGTTCCTGGCGCGCCGTACTGGGTTTGCATATAGCTCTCAATCGCAGCCATCTCTGTCCCGGCGGAGAATAGAAAGATCCGTTTGTCTGGTCCCGTTACTTCAATCTTACCGGCAACGTCCGCCGTTTTGTCTAACACGAAGCCCGACGGCAGGGCGGGCAGGATGGCTACTGGAGTGGCTGTGGCTTTCGTCTTCGGGATCAGGTCATCAAAGGTGACGGGCCCCGCCGACTGGGTGGCATGGAGCCTCGGCCAAGCCCAAACCACTGCGCCCACTCCGACGGCGCCGACTAAGATCAGGCCCAGGGTCCAGCCCAGAATTTTGCGTGTTCCCCGCACTCCAAACAGCAGCACGGCTGTACAGATCAGCGCGAGGATGCCAACCGAAATGCCCATGAATTCCATGATGTCCCCCTATGGATGAGAACAGACTTTATCGGCGGTTCAGAGCAGGCCCGCGCCCGTGCTCAGGTCGTCGAAGATGATCGCGCCGTCGCGGGACAATGCCTTTTTGCCTCTTCACCCCCGGATGCCTGATCTTCGCAGAAACTCGCGAAAACGCATCAACGGTCTGCGCACTGGCTCCAGCAGATCAAACGCGTGTGCGCGAGCCTCAGCGCGCTCGATCAAACTAGGCGGCAGAGTAAATCCGGCAACAGCATCGGCTGATGCGGTCTCGAGCAGGATATTGCTCTCGATCAGGCCGCGCGCTCGTATCTTGTCGATTACCCAACGTGGAACGGCACCAGTCGTGGTGTTGTGGCTTGGGGTTCCATTCCTATTGATCACGCACACTTGCCGGCCGCGCAACATCAAATGAACGTGTTGCTTCATTTTCGTGTCATGTGAAGCCTCCTGCCGGTAGCTCCATCTCTTGTCCAAGTGCTGCGTTCGCCCGCCCTCGACAAGATGGCGGGCTTCACCAGCAGCCAACAGGTCGGCGGTCTCGTAAAACACAATTACGTGCGGGCTCATTTCCACCAATTCTCCTTTTCGAGTGCCACGAGCAGCTGCCGCGTCGCTCCGGCGACGTCGGCGCGCGTGCCGGTCGTCGCCGCGATCATGATCATTTCGGCGGCGCGATCCCACACCGGGCGCGCCTGCCGGAACACCTCGAGGTCGCGGATCAGGGTCGCGGCATCCTGCAGCGTCTCGAGCTGCGTCCGCGGCCCGCCGGTGAGCACGATCGGGCGGGCGAGCTTGCGAGTGAGATCGAGCTGGCGGCGATTTTTTTCAGGCATTGGCGGCGCAGATCAAGGCGGACGAGTTTAGTCCGCACGGCTTACTTGCTCGGATACCAGAACGCAACAATGAGCCGGACGCGAGCGTCATCGCCGGGAGCCCATAACCGAGCAGGATCCCTGGCGAGCCCGCTGGCGCCCCGCGGAGCCCGTTGGCGGGCAGCCCGATAGCCGGAAGCCCGGAATAGCCGTCCTGGGCGGGCGCCACCCCCGCTTGGTTGACAAGGCCGGCCCACCGGGCGTGAAGGGGATGGCAGATAGTCGCCCCGCCGGCATTAAACCGAACCGCACCCATCATGCTCAATGCGGCCCTGAAGCGGCCCCTGCCACGGTCAGAGGAACTGCTCGCTCACATCAACCGGGCGCTCACTCCGAACAGGCTACCCCTCCTGATCGCGATCGACGGCGCAGATGGTTGCGGAAAATCGTCCTTGGCTTCGTGGCTGGCGTGGCAGCTGGGGATGCCGACCGTGCATCTAGACTTCTTTATGACGGCAACCGTTCCGATCCAGTGGCGGACGGCTGACCTTAAGCGCGCGATCTCTCACCGCCTGGACCGCGGAGGACCAGTCATCGTCGAGGGAATCCTCGTCCTGGACGCCATCGAACAGGTCGGCCTCAGCCCCGGCTTCCTTGTGTTCGTCGCGGGCAAGGGAAGCTCTTTCTTCAGCGAGCAGATCAAGACATATCGCTCGCGGAAGCGACCGTGTGGAAACGCAGAATTCGTGATTCGCGGTTTCGCCGATGCGTCGTAGAAAGCCCCAGGACGGCCACGGGCCGGGCAGGGGGCACCCGAGGGCGGCCGGGCGCTTCATCGCCGCCATGCGCCACGGCTCGAAGCCGGCGGGGCATCTTGCGTAGCCTGAAACGTAGCCTGGTGCACCCGGAGAAGGAAGCTCGAGAGCCGCAGCTTCACGATCCGCGACTTCGCGCTCGAATGCGGGCAGGTGTTGGCGGAGGCGACGATGGCCTATGAAACCTATGGCCGCCTTGAGCAAAACGGTCGGAATGCGCTGCTGCTCGCCCATGGTTTCACCAGCAGCCATCACGGCGCCGGCCGCTATGCTGCCGGCAAGGCGCCGCGCGGATTGTTCGAGCACGAGCCGGGCTGGTGGGAGGCGCTGGTCGGGCCAGGGCGCGCGATCGACACCGATCGGCTGTTCGCCGTTTCCTCCAACATGCTGGGCTCTTCGTACGGCTCGACCAATCCGGCAAGCCTCGATCCCGCGACCGGGGAACCCTATGGTCCGGATTTCCCGCCCATCACGCTCGCGGATATCGTGCGTGCCCAGCGGCTTCTATTGGAGCATCTGGGCGTCCGACACCTCGTGGCGGTCGCCGGTCCCTCGTTCGGCGGATACCAGGCGTTCCAATGGGCGGTCACCTTTCCCGACTTCATGGATGGGATTGTCGCGGCGGTCACCGCGCCCAAGGGGAGCGGCGGCGAACGCGCCGTCCAGGATCTCATCGCGCAGCTCGGCCAGCATCCCAATTGGAACGGCGGCTGCTATTACGACAAGGGCGGCATCCGCACGGCAATGATCGAATTTCGCGTTGCCACCCTGAAGCGCTACGGCATCGAGCAGCAGTTGATGGAGCCATATCCCGATCCCGCCGCCCGGGAATCGGCGCTCCGCATGCTTGCCGAGCGCTGGGCGGATGCATTCGACGGCAACTCGCTCATCACCTTGCGCAGGGTCGCGGCCCAATTCGACGCCGAGCAGCACCTTTCCAGGATCAAAGCCAAGGTGCTCTACGTGCTGTCGACGACGGATCGATTGTTCCCGGCCGCGATCGGGCCCGGTGTGGTGGAACGGCTGAAAGCGGCGGGCGTCGACGCCACCTATTTCGAGCTCGAGAGCGACAAGGGACATCTCGCGAGCGGCGTGGATGCCGAGAAATGGGCTCCGGTTCTGCGGGGATTCCTGCAGCGCTTGATGGCGTTGGCCTGACCTCGCCGGCAAGCTCCCGCGAGCGCTGGGCTCGTTCTTTGAAAAAAACCCCGGCTCGCGCGGTGGGGCCGGGGCCAGTCGCCCGACGGCCGAGCAAGGGAGGAAAAGCCGACCGTCGGCGTAGGCGAAGATTCGCATGCGCGTTGGGCAACCGGTGTGAGCTGGTTCACAGGGGAGCGACACGGTGGGGAGTTCGCCGCCACACCGGGGGCCCGCGCTGCGGCACCGCATACGGGACCTCACCCCCGAGGCCGCGGTTGTTTCCTTGGCGCTACGTCGCAGACAAACCCGGCAGCGGGAACACGATGGATCCGACGAGACATAGCGGCATTGTCGACGCTCTGGAGGCGGTGAAAGCCGCTGGCCTCATCATGCGGTACAATCTCACCTGGGAAAGACCCGGCGAGCCAAGGTGGCGGTATGGCGCGCGTGCGATACGCCGGACGATGAGCTGCGCAAGTCGATCGCCGGCGGCTTGGCCGGTCTGGTTACGGAAGCGCAATTGAGCATCGTACCGAGCGCGGAACACCGACCCTGAGCGGAAAAAACATCGGCTTGAACATCGGCTTGGCGCCGCGGCGCCAAGCCGAGTCTTCAAGCCGAGTCTTCAAGCCGAGACTTCGCGTGGCGATTTCTGCCCGCTTCGCTAGTGGTCGCGCAGCGACTCCTTGATTCCGCCGACGGTGTTTTGAACCTTGCCCGCGGCCTTGTCGACTTTGCCCTCGGTCTCGAGCTTTTTGTCGCCGGCGAGCTTGCCGGCCTGCTGTTTCATTTTGCCTTTTGCCTGCTCGGCGGCGCCTTTGACGCGATCCTTGTCCATCGATTGTTGTTCCGTTTCTCGAGTTGGTCGAGTGAACGGGAAACGTCGGTGCCGCCCTCGAGTTCCCGCGACCAGTCGCTGAGGCCGCGCGGGTTCCATTGTTGTTCGGTCTCGATCAAAATTCTTTATTTGGTGTAACCCGCCGTCGTTCGTCCCGAAGTTTGTTCGAAACGAAACCCCGCTCGTCCGCACCGGTAGATGGATGAAACCGGCGCTTCCATCGCGGCGCCGGAATGGAGTAGCAAGGCAAGGGCCGCAGGGAACCGGTGGTAATATCGTGGCGTTGACTTGCCCTGGAGGCCACCATGCTCTCGACCATCCTGATCATCATCCTGATCCTGCTGCTGATCGGCGCATTGCCGACTTGGCCCTACAGCGCCGGCTGGGGCTACGGGCCTGGCGGAATTCTGGGACTGATCCTGATCATCATCCTCATCCTGGCGCTGCTCGGGCGGCTCTAGGTATTTGCCGCGGATCTTTCAGCGAAGCCTCTGTACGGATCGCGAACATCTTCGGCGCTGCGATTGCAGGATGCTGAAAACGGCTAGAAAAGGCGGCAAGTTGTGGCCTTTTCGCCTGCCGAGCGATGGGATTCCGACGCTTGTTTGGTCCGCTTCATCGCGACCGCTCTGGCCAACGGTAGCATCGTATTCCGCTCGCTCGAACCTTCCTGCTGCCTTGCGCGTTATCGTGGGGTCAGCACTGGGGAGATTCAGCAAGGAGACTTTCGATGAGGAGAACGCTGAGGAACTCATTTCTGGTGACGACCGCGGCGGCAGCGCTCGTCACCGGGATTACCATCGCGTCCGCGCAAGGTCCCGGGGGCGGGGGCAGCATCGGGGGCGGTGGTAGCGGTGGCGCCGAACGGCACCAAGGACCGTCAGGCGGTAGCGCTGGCGGCGGCGGTGGCGGCGAACGCCATCAAGGGCCGTCCGGCGGCGGCCGCGCCGAGAGCTTAGGCACGCAGGGCCGTAGCGGTGCTCAGCCGGGCGAGACGCGCGAACAGCGCGGACACGCCTATGGCGAGGAGCGCGGCAAGGCGCTCGGCGAGCAGAAGGGCACCAGGCACCTCGGTAATGAGGAACGAAACGAGCGCCTCGGAACCACGCAGCGCAACGAGCGGCTCGGCCGTGGCGAGCGCAATGAACGTCTCGGCACCACCCGAGATGAGCGCAATGAGCGCTCCGGTCGCACCGAGCGCAGTGAGCGTTTCGGCACGACCCGTACGGACCGGGGGAGCGGTTTTGCGCGAGAGCGGCGAAGCGTGGAACTTTCCTCGGAGCAACGCACCCGCATTCACGACGTGTTCGTGCGTGACCGGGATCGGTTCGATCGATTCCGGGTGAGCCGCGTCGACTTCGATCTTCGGCCGGGCGTACGGATCCCCCGGCACTTCCACATGTTCCCCTTGCCCGTGTTCCTGGTGGAGGTAGTTCCGGAATACCGCGACTACCGATTCTTCTATTACGAGGATGAGATCGTGATCGTCGATCCGGTGACGCTGGAAATCGTGGCGGTAATCCCCGCCTAACGGGAAACGACGCGCTTCTCGGGCCCCGCCCATTCGGGCGGGGCTTTTTTCGTTACCCTTGCGTTGATTGATGAGGACCAATTCGGCGCAACGCTCCGCGGCCCAGCCAATTCTCTGAAACCTTTTGAGAAATGGTCCCCGGCTCGCCTCCAGGGCCGGTTCCGGAACATTCCGGATGCGGCGGCGTTGCCTCGTGCCGGGCGAGTTTCCTTCGCCTCTGTCCTAACGCAACCCGGTAATAGCCCTGGTCGAGTTGCGATGGGCTCGACCAGGGCTATTTGCATTTGCGTCGCGCCTCTCGGTCGCTTCCCGAGCGGCCGGACTGGGATTCCGACATCGACCTGTATCGCAACGGGATTTGGCGAGGTCGGAAGCCAGCCTATGGCTCATCTGCGCGGGCGAGCGATTTTCCACGACCATGAGCCACGATGACCCATTGCCGAGCTCCGGAAATGTGCTGCACGCGGCGCTGGCGGGATTCAGCGCGGTGCTGGTGGGCAATGGCTTGGGCCGATTCGCCTATACGCCGCTGCTGCCGGCGCTGATATCGGACCATTGGTTCTCGCCCAGCGCCGCCGCTTATCTCGGCGCCGCCAATCTCGCGGGATATCTGGCCGGGGCGGTCCTGGGCCACGCCGCAACTCGTTACATCCGGCCTGCCCGGCTTCTCCGCGGGATGATGGTTCTGACGGCCGCAAGCCTGCTGGCCTGCGCGGAGCGCGACCTCGGCTTTGCCTGGTTTTTCCTGTGGCGTTTCGCAGCGGGTTACGCCGGCGGCGTGCTTATGGTGGTCGGAGCGCCGATCGTGCTCTCGACCACGCCGCCCCGGCGTCGCGGCCTCGTCGGCGGCATGATGTTCACGGGCGTGGGACTGGGGATCGCCGCGTCCGGCATCATCGTGCCGCAACTGATCGAGTGGGGCGGGCTGGAGCGGGCTTGGGTCGGTCTCGCCGCGGTGTCCCTGTTGCTGACGCTCCTCGCTTGGAACGGCTGGCCGCGGGACGAGAGGCGGATCGACGTGATGCCTCCGGCGCGAGCAGGTCTTGGCCTACCGGTGTCGGCGCTGCTTGCCGAGTACGGGCTCAACGCGGTCGGACTCGTCCCTCACATGCTGTTCCTGGTCGATTATGTTGCTCGCGGCCTCGGTCAAGGTCTCGAAGCCGGTGCCTCCGATTGGGTCGTATTCGGAGTAGCCGCGGTGTTCGGCCCGGTGTTGGCCGGGCAGCTGGCGGATCGGATTGGATTTCGCGCGGCTTTGCGGTTGGCTTTCTGCGCCCAGGCCGCGGCGGTTGCACTGCCGGTGGTCACGTCCGCGTCGGGCTGGATCCTGGTTTCGAGCGCCGTCGCGGGCGCATTCGTGCCGGGCATCAGCACGCTCGTGCTCGGGAGAATCCATGAGTTGTCGCCGGGCGGCCCCGCCCAAGGCCGCGCGTGGGGGCACGCGACCACCGCATGGGCGCTCGCCCAGGCCATCGCCGCCTATGGCTATTCCTACCTGTTCGGCCGAACCGACAATTATCCGCTGCTGTTCGGCATCGGAGTTGCGGCGATTATGCTTGCGCTCGGCTTGGAGCTTGCCGCGGGAAGATCGGGGTCCCCGCAAGGCGCCCCGCGGTCGCCGCGCTGAGGTCGGGCCCGTGGCTTGTTGATGAACCCCGCTGGTTGCCTGCGGTGGGTACGAGACCTCGGCCGCTTTCAGCCTGCATCCGAGCCGCCCGGGATGTCGCGCAGCGCTGTGCTCACCGTGGTCACCAATCTTCGATCGGCTACCGGCTTGGCCAGCCAGGCGATCGGGTTGGCGCGATCCGCACGGGCGCGCGTCGTGGGATCGGAGAAGGCGGAGACGAAAATGCTGCGAATGCCGAACCGCTCGAGAATCTCCACAGCTGCCTCAATCCCGTCGCGCGGGCCGGCGAGCCGGACATCCATCAGGACCAGCTCCGGCTTATGATCGGGGATGAGCTGAACCGCTTCCTCTGCCGTCGAAGCGATGTCGACGACATCGTAGCCCGCTTCGGTCAGCGCGTTCTCGAATTGAAGCGCGACCAGATAGTCGTCTTCCACGATCAGGATACGGCGGCGGCTTGCATCCCGAGCCCGTGAACCGGCGGTTGGAGACATGACTTGAGGCAAGGTGTCGGCCCGTGAGGAATGTGCAGCTTTATCCGCGAATGTCCCTCGGGGGCAAACGGTTCCCCGCACCGTGGTAGGCGGGCGCAGAGGCGAGGGTTCTCGACGTTCGCATGAGCGTTCAACGCTGCTGGCGCCGGAGCGAGGTGGCGGCTCTTGCGCGGAATTTTATAGCGGGGACTGCGGGAAGTTTAAAATACTTTATTCGGGATACCCATATCATCGTACTACCCTCGCGGTCGGCCCATGGGGAAGACGATGGCCAAACCGACGATTCCGTTGACCGTTTTGCCGGGGCGCGCCGCAGACGCTCACGTGGTCAAGGCCCCGCCCGTGGTCGAGCTCGGCACCGAAAACGATTATGCCTGCGGCTCGTGCGGAACGGTGCTGTTGAGGGCCAATGCCGGTCAGGTGCACAACGTCCTGTTCGAGTGCAGCCGATGCAGGGCCCTGAACAGGGCCGACCTTTGAGGCGCGCGCGCTTCGCCGGGCCGCTCAGATGAAAGGACGAGGCTGCCGCTCGGCGAACTCGTAGCCCGCGATCTCCGCCAGCCGGTCGCGATCGAGCAGCCGGAACACCTTCTGTTTCCAATGCACGACTTTTTGCGACGTCAGCCGCCGCAAGGTGTTGTTCGCGTGCACGAGCGACATTCCCAACATGTCCGCCAGATGTTGCTGAAAGAACGGGAACTCGATGCGATCGCCCTTGGTCAATCCCAGATCTTCGGCGCGGCGAAACAGATGCAGCAGCACATAGGCCATGCGCTCCAGCGCGCTGCGCCGACCGACGCTCAGCAGATTCTCATCGAGCACCCGCTCCTCGCGCGCGGCAAGCCAGGTCACATCGAAGCTCAGGCTCGGATGGCCGCTGAACAACTCCCACAGTTTCTCGCGCGGAAAAATGCACAACACCATGTTGGTCAGGGCTTCCGCCGAATGTCCCATCTTGTCGAATACCGACGTCTGCAGGCCGAGGAAATCCCCCGGCAGCGCGAAATTCAGAATTTGCCGGCGGCCGTCCGGGAGCATCTTGTAGCGGAACGCCCAACCCGCCAACACCGTGTAAAGGTGCGGACTGTTGGTGTCTTCCAGGAATAACGTCGTCCCCACTTCGGCGTTGAGCTCGCCGGATTTGAACGCGGAAATGAATTCCAGCTCGGGCGGCGAAAAGTCCCTGAACGCCCGATTGGTTCGGAACGGGCAAGCTTCGCATGGGACCGACCTCCCGGGTACCGGCTCCAGGATCGTCATGTCAGCTCCTCAGCCTAGGGCCTTCGGCATCGATGAGCTCGCCCGTGGGCTCCTCGTCGTCGCAAGCTGCAGGTCTTGATACCGCGACCGCCGGCATCCCGCGAGCGGCTACCGATCAGGCCACGCGCTTCGCACGCTTGCTGCGTGCGCGTGCCCGTTCGTTTGGATTGCCAGGCCACGTTGCGGCGCGTTGTCGTCCTGGACGAGCGGCGACGCCTCCGCGACGGCAAATAGCCTTCGAGCATTCGGCGAAGCGTCTCCAGCGATCTCTTCAGCTCGAGCACGCTGTTTTCGACCATCTTGCCGACGGAGGAAGCACGCTTCGTGAACGTTTCGTTGCGGCCATGGTCTCACTCCGGATTGTGAACGCCAATCAACGCCGCAATGACGTGGAAGTTCCCCGGCTGCTTCGCTGCTCACCCGCCGGTTCGGTCGCATGCTGCTTGATTTCGACCCGCCTCCTGCCATCCTGAATCATTTGGTGATTCGCGCCGGTGCTCGGGCTTGCGATCGGCTCAGCGGATTGGCGCCGATCGCGCCCGTCGACCATCAGCAGGGGAGGCGCTGGGGTGATCAATGTCCGGCTGCTCGGCGGCGCGCCAACCGTTGACGTTCGCCTCCGGTCTGCCCCGGCGAAATTGTCTCACTGGATTTCGGCCGTTGTGGTCTTGATCGCGGCTGCCGCGGTCGCATTTGGGCTCATCCTCGCTGCGTTCGGACTGTTTGCCGCGCTGCGGATCGCTCACGGTTACGGCAGCTCCCTCGAGCGGGCTTCCGCCGCGGTGCCGTTCGCCCCGGACGCTTGGCAGCGGCAGCCGAGCGGCGGCGCCGATCGCCTCGTCCCCGCCCCGATTGCGCCCCCCGTGGTGGCGAGATCGGACCCCACGGAAACCGACGTCGGCCTCGAAACCGGAAGCATACGGAGCCAACCGCCGGCCCGGCATGCGGAGCCGGGCGTGATCGCCGAGGACAACGAGCGAGGCCCGACGCGACCGGCAACGCAATCCGCACCGCCAGACGCGCCGCCCGCCGCGTCCCGCGTGCTCGCCCCCGGCACGGCGGCCGACGAGTCCACCGGCAGCGTCGATCACGCCGCGGTGGCGGCGCCGGCTAGCGACAGCGCGGTGGCATCGCCGCCGCAGACCAAGCGGCATCCTGCGATCAAGCGCCATGTGGTTCGCAAGCGCGTTCGCCGCGTTGCCCGCCGTCCGGCCTACTCGGGTGCTGTTACAAGTCCATTCCAGCCGATGTTCAGCTCTCCATAAGCAGCTATTCACGGTTCGATAGGGCTCCTCGGCACTTCCGGAGCATGGAAGTGTGGCGCGCGACGCACCTCGCCGCAATCGCGACACCGCGTGCGACCTCGACGGCATTAACCAATCGGGCCGCTTCGGCAGCCGGACCTACCGCGGCCGCGGGAAATGCCCTATAGATACCGAGAGCGGGTCACCGACCGCCGGCGGCGACACTTCCGGTACCGACTTGCCGGAACCCTGTGGAGCAGCTCAACATTGACGGAATGCCGGACACCATGGATCTTTTGCACAGGTCCGATGACCCCGGTTTCCGACGGCTGGGGCCTGCATGTTTGCAATGCCGGGGGTGACCCGGGCGTAAGCCGCTAGGAGTTCTCCATGGCGCCGCGAGCGTATTGGAAGGGTTATCTCAAGCTCTCGTTGGTCTCTTGCCCGATCGCGCTTTATCCGGCTTCGTCGGCTTCCGAGCGCGTTGCGTTTCATCGCGTCAACAAGAACACGGGCAATCGTCTCAAGCAGCAGATGATCGACCCGGAGACCGGCGAACCGGTCGCCAAGGAAGATACCGGCCGCGGCTACGAGATCGGGAAGGGACAATACCTCGAGGTCGAAGACGAGGAACTCGATAAGATCCAAATCGAGAGCACCCACACCATCGACATCGACACCTTCGTGCCGAAAGCCGAGGTCGATGAGCGCTACCTGGTCAACCCGTACTATCTGGCTCCCACCGACAAGGTCGGGCAGGAGCCGTTTGCCGTGATCCGCGATGCAATCCGCGACATGAACATGGTTGCGCTGGGTCGGGTCGTATTGTCGCGTCGCGAGCGCGTGATCATGCTGGAGCCGTTCGAGCGCGGGCTGCTCGGCGTGACGTTGCGCTACCCTTACGAAGTGCGCAGCGAGAAGCCGTATTTCGAGGATATTGCCGAGATCAAGCTGCCAGCGGAGATGCGCGAGCTTGCCGCCCATATCGTTCAGACCAAGTCGAGCCATTTCGATCCCGCCAAATTCGATGATCGTTACGAGACGGCGCTCATCGAGTTGCTGCGGCGCAAGCAGGAAGGCAAGCGGATCGAGCCCATCCGCGAGGCACCGCAGCCGAGCAACGTCGTCAATCTGATGGACGCACTGCGAAAGAGCGTGCAGGCGGAGGGCGGCGGCTCGCCGGCACGAAGCCGGACGGCGGCCGGCGACCGGCGGCGTTCCACTGCGCGGACCCGGAAATCGTCGGGACGGGCACGCAAGGCGGGTTAGGCCAAAATCGTTGCAATTTTGCCGGACCGCGAGCTCGGTCGTGACGGGCTGCACTCCCTGCTTGCCCTGGTTTTCAATCGCATTGTTGCAACGGGGCGCCGGCACTGCGCTTCAGGCCGGGAACCTCGGTGATCGAAATGGGTTGAGGAGGTCGACCGTCATCCGGCGAGGGAAGCATCACGATGGCCCGGGTGCGTGCTTTCATCTGCGCGCTGGCTCTGGGAGCTGCCACGCTGGTCACGGCGGCGGGTGCCGACACCCCCGACAGCATCGCCGGGTTCGACCGCGACCCGAACTGGCGAACCTACGTGGATCCGGATCGCGGCACCTCGGTCGAATATCCGGCCGCGGTATTTTCCGTTCAGGCCGGCGCTCCGGAACGCGGTTCCGGTCAGGAGTTCCGAACCCAGGACGGCCGTGCGCGGCTCATCATCTACACGCTGCCCAACGAGGAGCGGCGCAGCCCTCGATCCTATCTCGAGCGGCATCTTCTGCTCGCTCCGGGCGCGCTCGAATATACCAGAGTGACGCGGCATTTCTTTGCGATCTCCGGCATGCGGGACGCCGAGATATTTTACAGCCGCTGCAATTTCCCGCGTGGGCGGCGCGGCGACATGCGCTGCATTTTTCTGCAATATCCGCAACGCGAGGCCGAGGCTTGGGATGAGATCGTGACGCGGGTCAGCCTTTCCCTGCGCGACCAACCTCTCGCCGCCGGAATGGCATCGAGTGAACGAACCCGGATAGGCAAACCTTGGCGGAGACGCTAGACTTTCGTTCGCCTCCCGGTTTCGGCGGCAGAACGAGGAGATATCCGGTGCACATCCTCTGGATCATCCTGATTGGATTCATCGCGGGCATCATTGCGCGGATCTTGGCGCCGGGGCCCAACAATCCTAACGGTTTCGTCCTGACGACGGTGCTCGGCATCTTGGGCGCATTCGTGGCGACCTATCTCGGCCAGGCCATCGGCTGGTATCGAGTGGACCAGGGCGCGGGTATCATCGGCGCAATCGTCGGCGCGCTGCTGGTGCTGTTCATATGGCACCGGCTTGTGAGCACCAACACCATCCGCGACGTCGGCGGCCGGCGCTGGCTGTAGGCGATCGGGCGGCGGGAACCGGCGCACACTTGTAGTTCGGCCGTATTTGCGCCGATCCGCCATCAATGCAGCGTGCCGACGGACTTCGGCAGCTTGCGCTGCAGACGGACGGTCGCTCCCTCGCTTCCGCCTCTCGCTGCTCGCGCAGGACCCCGTTCAATCGTCCGCAGCGCATCCATCACGGCATCGAACTCCACCGGCTCGCAGCTCGCCGACGGCATCCACTTCAGTCCGAATGCCGCCTCATCGGCGCAAATACGCGCAAGCCAACGGGCCAGAATTGCGCGTTTTTCCGCGATGCCCAGGCCGGGGTGAGCGACGACTTCGAACGGATCCGAAAACACCGCCTCGGGAGACAGCAATTCTTCGAGCTCGGACATGCGGTCGCGCGGATCACGGTGAGCGCGCGCGCGTGGCGGGCGGCCTGGCCTGCGTGCCATGAAGCTCTTTCGAACCTGGAGACCCCGTACGCCCGCAAAACACGATGCCGGTCCTAGGGTTCCGGCCTTCCAAAAATTTTTTCAGCCTCTCCGGGCCATGCTGCACCGCAGCGAGGCGACCTCATCGGCCTTCAGTCGTTGCACCAAAATGCCATCTTACCGGACCAAGAGCGCGTCTTGCGCCGGCCGCATAAATCCGCCACGCGCCCAAAAAGGGAACGCCCGTGACGTGGTTCGTCCAACCGCGGCTCATCAATGACGTCTTCTCCGATCCGGGGCTCCTGATCGATTTTCGCTTCGGGCGTCGGGCAATCCTGTTCGACCTCGGCGATATCCATGGGCTTTCGTCCCGTGAAATCTTCCGGGTCAGCCACGTTTTCGTGTCCCACACCCATATGGATCATTTCGCGGGATTTGACCGCCTGCTTCGGTTCACGTTGCGGCGGCCGGCACCGCTTCACCTCGTCGGTCCCGACGGCTTCATCGAGCGCGTACGCCACAAACTCGCAGCCTATACCTGGAACCTGCTGGGCCAGGACGCGGTCGAGTTCTCGATCACCGCGATGGAGTTCGTCGCCGATCGATTGACCCAAGCGTGCCGCTTCTGCGCTCGCGAGGCGTTCGAACCGCGCCCGTTTGCGCCCCCGGAACTGCCCGCAGGCACCGTGCTCGACGAGGAGGCGTTCCGGATCCACGCAAGCGTGCTCGATCACGGCATCCCCTGCCTGGCCTTTGCGTTTCAGGAAAAGCTGCGGATCAACGTGAATAAAGCAGGGCTCGACGCCCTCGGGCTTCCGGTCGGGCCGTGGCTCAACGAGGCCAAGCGCGTGGTGTACGGCGCGGAGGCGACGACGGCACCCAGATCTTCGTCGCGCCGGATCGACTGGTTCCGCTCGGCTTGCTGAAGGCCGAGGCGCTGCACCTGGCTGCCGGCCAGAGGATCACATACGTGGTCGATGCGGCTTACCATCCGGCCAATGTCGAGCGGATCACGGCGCTCGCCCGCCGTGCCGGCCAGCTCTTCATCGAGACCGCATTTCTCGAGGCGGACGCCGCGCTTGCCGCCGAACGCCGGCATCTCACGGCCACGCAAGCCGGCGCGATCGCCCGCGCCGCGGAGGTGGTCCGCATCACCCCGTTTCACTTCTCGCCGCGCTACTTGGACCGTGAAGACCAATTGCGTCGCGAAGCGGAACTTGCGTTCCGGGGCGGTGACGGCCCTTGAAATGGCCAGGAACCCATTCGGCGCTCGCCGGTTTTCCCTCCGGGACCATCGCAAACCGTCGCGAGGGCGACCTCGCCGAACCCAGGAAGAGGAAGATCATGGGCCTGTTCTCGAGGGACATCAAATCGATGGATGATCTGTTCGTGCACACGTTGCGGGATATCTATCACGCCGAGAACCAGATCCTGAAATCGCTGCCGGACATGATCGAGAAGGCGGCAAACCCCAAGCTGAAGCAGGGCTTCCAGGTGCACCTGAACGAGACCAAGAACCACGTGAAGCGGCTAGAGCAGGTGTTCCAGCTCGAAGGGCAGTCGGTGAAATCGGTGGATTGTCCGGCGATCGACGGCATCCTGGAGGAGGCGAATGACGTCATCGGCGACGTCGACGACAAGAACGTTCTCGACGCGGCCATAATCGCCGCGGCGCAAGCCGTCGAGCACTATGAGATCACCCGCTATGGTGCCTTGATCGCCTGGGCCAAGCAGCTCGGGCGCAATGACTGCGCCAAGATCCTCGAGCAGACCCTGCAGGAAGAGAAGGCGACCGACAAGAAGCTGACCGACATGGCCGAGAGCAAGCTCAACGTCATGGCGGCGAGCTGAGCGGATCGGACACGCTTCGCTCCGGCGGGAGCTCTCCATGCCTTCGGCACCGGCTGCGAAGCAGGAGAAAGGGCGGCGCAAGCTCGTGGAATTCGACGAGGAGACCTGGGCTGCCCTCGATGTGCTCGCGCGGGATCGGTTCGCGAGCTTCCAGGAGCTGGCTGATGAGGCGTTCCGGGACCTGCTTCGCAAGCATCATCGTCCGGTCGGTCTTCGCGCCGCGCTGAAGGAGAGTGTCAAGGCCGAAGCCGGCCGCAAGCGACGAAGGGATCGAGCGGAATAACGTGGGGCATCCGCTCGCGGCGGCGACGTCCGCCGCAGCGGGTGACCACAATGGGAGCGCAGATGAGCAAATCAGTTCGACGATTCGGCTCCGTTGCGGCAGTCTTGGTCGCCGCCGCCATTGCGGTGGGGTACGCCGCTGCCCAGGGCGAGGATAAAAGCTCGAAGGATTCCCCTGCCGCGACCGCGGCCGATGCGCCGCGCGATGTTCCGAGCCTGGAGCTCAGCCAATCCCAGAGGGAAGCCATCTATCAGAGCATCAGCAACCGGCAGGCCAAGAAGGATACGGCTCCCATCGGTTTTCGCGCGGCAGTCGGGGCCCACGTCCCCGATTCGATCAAGCTCGAGCCGTTGCCGAAAGCGGTGGTCGAACTGGTGCCGAAAACGGTCGACTACGAATATGCCTTCGTGGCCAATCAGGTACTCATCGTCGAGCCGCGGTCGAGGACGGTGGTGGAGGTGATCCATTGATGTTGCGCGGCAAAGCTGCGACAAAAGCCGTGGCGCCCGCCAGACCCGGCGCCGGAACGACAGCGGGAGCCGCGCCTTTTGGAGACGTGCTGGGCGGGTCTTCCGTGCATCAACACGATTCTCCCCGATCGCTCGGCATCGCCCCGGCCGACTCGGGCGAGTGTCGGCCGGGGCGCATCGTTTCGGGGTGGTGAACATGCCAACCAAAAAGCCGATGCCCAAACGCCGCGACCAGCACAAACCGCGCGATCGAGCAAAGAAACGGCAAGAGGAAGCGGCGCTGGAGAGAGCGCTCGAGGACACCTTTCCTTCCTCCGATCCGGTGGCTCTGACGCAGCCCACCATAGCCAGCAAGAAAAAGCCGCGCCCATAGCGGGTCTTGGGCCGCGTGGCCGAGCGGGAATTTGCGTCGCGGCCCCGCCGGTACGCGCCGACGATCAGCAATATTCCCCGCATTCGGCGGCGCGCGCCGGGCCGCGGGAACTTTTCCGAAACTTTGCCATTGGTTCGGGATGCCCGAGACCCCGTGCCCGAACGCGCAACGATGATGCGCGCCGCAGCCGAGCCCACGGCGCTGTCCCCGCAGGCCGAATCCTTCTACGGCGAGGCGCTGCGCGAGTTGTCTCACCTGGGTCTTCCGTTCCTGCTGGCGGGCACTTATGCGGTGAGCGCCTACACCGGCATCACCCGTACCACCAAGGATCTCGACGTCTTCTGCAGGCCGGGGGATTACCCGCGGATCCTCGCGCATTTCAAAGACCTCGATTATCAGATCGAGATCGAAGACGATCGTTGGATCGGCAAAGTCTACAAGGACGAATTGTTCTTCGACGTGATCTTTGCCGCGGCGAACGGCACCATGCCGGTCGGCGACGAGTGGTTCGAGCATGCCAAGCAAACCGAGGTGTTCGGCATTCCCGTGCGCATCATCGGGCCGACCGAGCTGGTATGGTCCAAGGCGTTCATCCAGGCCCGTACGCGTTACGACGGCGCCGACGTGGTGCACGTCATGCTCAAGCAGCACGAGCACATCGATTGGCGCCGGCTGCTCGCGTACATGGATCTGCACTGGG
>WNFD01009055.1_pt1 | contig 23823 bp, 24 predicted proteins | sample 5400491 | NCBI WGS metagenome assembly WNFD01 (sample SAMN13153343, study PRJNA577476) | soil metagenome | isolation source: 120 cm saprolite under Douglas fir tree site 2 hole 2 replicate 2 | place: USA:California | collected 2015-04-18
GGCATCTGGGCAAGACGTTTGGCGAAGCTCGCGAGGATCGAACCCTTGGTGTGGCGGCGGACGCAGATGATGAACGGGAAGCCGAATTTGGCGCGGTAGGCATCGTTGAGCCGATGAAATGCCGCGAATTCCTGGTCACCGAGCCGGTCGAGGCCGGCGCTTGCCTGCTCGCCGCAGGATTCTGCCGTGAGGGCACCGGCACGCGCCGCCTTGCCCGCGAGATCGGGATGGCCTCGGATCAGCGCGATCCGCTCGGCCGGCGAAGCTTGGTGCATTGCTGCCTGCAAGCCCTCGAAGAGCGCGGCGATCGTCGCGAAGGGACGCGCCGTCGCGGCGTTCTCGGCGACCCACGGCGCATGCTCGTATATGTTGGCGAGACGCTGCGCGAAATCGGCCGGGGCAAGGGTATTCAGAGTCGCGAGCGGGATCATCGCGTTCCCGCCCGCGCAGCGTTCGCCAGCGCGGCCAGCCCGGCGCCGACGCGTTGCCGTTCCTCGGCGGTGATCTCGGTGACGTTGCCGGGCGGCATGGCATCGGTCAGCACGGCATAGATCTCGATCTGCCGCGCATGGGCGGCGATATGCGCGGGCGTGTCGAGCAGCACGTCGGCGGGAGCGTGGCTGAAGCCTGCCCAGACCGGCTCGGCCATATGGCACATGCTGCACCGTGCACTGACGATCTCGACGGCGCCGTCGAAGGCGGGCTCGGCCGAAGCCGTGGCCGCGCCGTCGCTGCGGGTGCCGGCCCAGGAGAGCAGCGCGATCGCCGCCATGCCGATCGCGGCGGCGGCCCAGGTCCACCAGGGATTCGCCAGGCCGGCATGGCGCAGATTGTAGAAATGGCGAACGAGGAAGCCGATCACCAGCACGATGGCGAAGATCAGCCAATTGTACCGCGTCGCGAAGAACAGCGGATAATGGTTGCTGAGCATCAGGAAGACGACCGGCAGGGTGAGATAGTTGTTGTGCACCGAGCGCTGCTTCGCCTGTTTGCCGAGGGCGGGATCGGGCGCCTGCCCGGCGAGCAGCGCCGCCACTACTTTCTTCTGATTGGGGATGATGACGACGAAGACATTGGCCACCATCATTGTGCCGATCAGCGCGCCCATTTGGATGAAGGCGCCGCGCCCGCTGAAGAGATGGGTGAAGCCCCAGGCGAGGGCGACGAGGAAGACGAAGCCGAGGAGCGCCAGACGCCGCTCGTCGTCGCCGAGGGACGAGCGGCACATCGCCTCGTAGGCGATCCAGCCGGCGAACAGCGTCAGGAGACTGAGGGCGATCGCGGCCGGAACGCCGATATCGAGCACCGAGCGGTCGACAAGAAAAAGATCGGCGGTCCAGTAGTAGGTGACGATGAGGAGCGAGAAGCCGCTGAGCCAAGTCGTATAGGCTTCCCATTTGAACCAGGTCAGTTCCTTGGGCAGACGGGCCGGGGCGACCAGGTACTTCGCCATGTTGTAGAAGCCGCCGCCATGCACCTGCCAGGCCTCGCCCTGAGTCCCTTCCGGCCGCCCGGGATTGGGCTTGAGACTGAGATCGAGATGGATGAAGTAGAACGAGCTGCCGATCCAGGCGATGCCAGCGACGACGTGCAGCCAGCGCAGCCCGGCGCTCAGCCATTCGGTGAGAACAATTTCCACGTCGCTTCAACCCTGCGGCGGATGAACGGCGCGCCAATGACGCGCGATGTCGATGCGGCGGCAGATCCACACCCGGTCATGCCGGGCGACGTGGTCGAGGAAGCGCTGCAGGGCGGCAAATCGTCCGGGGCGACCGATGAGGCGGCAATGGAGACCGACCGACATCATCTTGGGCCGCTCGGCGCCTTCGGCATAGAGCACGTCGAAGGCGTCGCGCAGATAGGCGAAGAACTGGTCGCCGCAGTTGAAGCCCTGCGCGGTCGCGAAGCGCATGTCGTTGGCGTCGAGCGTATAGGGTACGATGAGATGGTCGCGCCCCGCCGCCTTCACCCAATAGGGCAAATCGTCGGCATAGGAATCGGCGTCGTAGAGGAAGCCGCCCTCTTCGGCGACGAGGCGCTGCGTATTCTCGCTGGTCCGCCCGGTGTACCAGCCGAGCGGCCGCCCGCCGGTGAGGCGGGCGATCGTCTCGATGGCGCGCTGAAGGTGGGCGCGCTCGACCGCTTCCGGCACGTCCTTGTAGTCGATCCAGCGCCAGCCATGGCTCGCCACCTCGTGGCCGAGCTCGATCATCGCGCGCGCCGCCTCGGGATGGCGCTCGAGCGCCATCGCGACGGCAAAGACGGTCACTGGAACGCGGCGCTCCTCGAAGAGCCGCATGAGGCGCCAGAAGCCGGCCCGACTGCCGTATTCGTAGATCGACTCGATGCTCATATGGCGTCGCCCGACAAAGGGCGCAGCGCCGATGATCTCGGATAGGAAGGCCTCGGAAGCTGGGTCGCCGTGGAGGATGGCGTTCTCGCCGCCTTCCTCGTAATTGACGACGATCTGCAGGGCGAGCCGAGCGCCCGCCGGCCATTGCGCATGCGGCGGATGCCGACCGTAGCCCACCATGTCGCGCGGATATGCGTCGGTCATGTCATCCCCGTGGCAGCTGGCGCGCGCAAGCGCAGAATACGCCGTTGCCGCAGTCCGAGAAAAGAGCCGTGTTGCGGTGCAAGTGTTGCTAAAATGAGGACGGGGCAAGCTGCAATCGGTCGCAGCGCGCTGCTCGCGACGGTGGTATTCGTTTGGTCATCGGTTTTGCGAGCGTCTCTCGGAGCCGCGCGGCAGGTCGACAATGCGTAACAGATTTCTGATCGAACGGGTGTGACGGCCGATGAACTCGCCTGAGGACCAAAGATTGGGGCTGATGCGGCGCGCCATCGCGCTCTCGGCCGAAAAGATGCGGGTAGGGGCCGGCGGACCATTCGGCGCCGTCATCGCCCGCGACGGCGACATCATCGCCTGCGGCTACAACGAGGTGACCTCGGCCAACGATCCGACCGCCCATGCCGAGATCGTGGCGATCCGGACGGCCTGCCGAACGCTCGGCTCCTTCAGCCTCGCGGGCTGCGAGATCTACACGAGTTGCGAGCCCTGCCCGATGTGCCTCGGCGCGATCTACTGGGCGCATCTCGAGCGCATCTACTACGGCAACACGCGCGCCGATGCGGCGGCGATCGGCTTCGACGATGCGCGCATCTACCGCGAGTTCCAGGCCAGCATCGCCGACCGCTCGGTGCCGCTCATCCAGCTCGCCCCGGAAGAGGCCCGCCGCGTCTTCGAGGAATGGTCGGAGAAACCCGACAAGATCCGCTACTGATGGACGAGGCTTTGCATTCTCCCCCCGGCGGTCCGCCGCGTCTCGCGCTCAAGGGCATCGTCAAGCGGTTCCCCGGCTGCCTGGCCAATGATGCGGTCGAGCTTACGGTGCGGCCGGGCGAGATCCATGCGCTGCTCGGCGAGAACGGCGCCGGCAAGTCGACGTTGGTGAAGATCATCTATGGCATCCTGAGGGCGGATGCGGGCGAGATCCTCTGGCAAGGCGAGCCGGTGCAGATTGCCAACCCGGCGGCCGCGCGCCGGCTCGGCATCGGCGTCGTCTTCCAGCACTTCTCCCTGTTCGACGGATTGACGGCCGCCGAGAACATCGCGCTCGGCATCAATGACGCCGAGCAGCGGCGCGACCTGAAGCGGCGCATCGCCGAGATCTCCGCGAGCTACGGACTCGCCGTCCATCCGGACCGCCCGGTGCACGATCTCTCGGTCGGCGAACGTCAGCGCATCGAGATCGTACGCTGTCTGCTACAGGATCCGCTTCTCCTCATCATGGACGAGCCGACCTCGGTGTTGACCCCGCAAGAGGCCGAGCAGCTCTTCGTGACCTTGCGCCGCCTGGCGGCGGAGGGCCGTGCGATCCTCTATATAAGCCACAAGCTCGAGGAAATCGCGGCGCTCTGCGAGCGGGCGACGATCATGCGCCTCGGGCGCGTCGTTGCCGAGTGCGATCCACGTCGCGAATCGGCCGGACGGCTCGCCGAGCTGATGATCGGCAGTGCGCTCGCGACGCCGCAGCGCCACAAGCCTTCGCGCGCCGGCGCGCCGCGGCTGGTGGTGGAGAGATTGGAATTGCGCTCCGATGAGCGCTTCGGTACCGATCTCAAGGATATCAGCTTCACCCTGGCCGCCGGCGAGATCCTCGGCGTCGGCGGGGTCGCCGGCAACGGCCAGGGCGAGCTGATGGCGGCGCTGATCGGCGAGACGCCGAGCAACCGGCCCGACGCGATCCGGCTCGACGGCGTGCCGGTCGGCCATCTCGGACCGGCACAACGCCGGCTCCTTGGCGCCGCCTTCGTGCCCGAGGAGCGCAACGGCCATGGCGCGGTCGCCGAGATGACGCTCGCCGAGAACGCCCTTCTCAGCGCGCATCGCCGGCTCAATCTGGTGCGCCACGGTCTCATCGACGGGAGCGCTGCATCCGACTTCGCCGGCAAGGTGATCCAGCGGTTCGATGTCCGCACGAGCGGGCCGGCGGCCAAGGCCCGCAGCCTCTCGGGCGGCAACCTGCAGAAATTCATCGTCGGCCGGGAGATCCTCCAGGCACCTGGCGTGCTGGTCATCCACCAGCCGACCTGGGGAGTCGATGCGGGTGCTGCCGCCGCGATCGCGCAGGCCCTGCTCGATCTCGCCGAGGCGGGCACCGCCGTCCTCGTCATCTCGCAGGATCTCGACGAGCTCTTCACGCTCTGCGACCGCATCGCCGTCATCTATCAGGGCTCCCTTTCGGAGGCACGGGTGATCCATGAGGTGACACCGGAGGAGATCGGCCTCTTGATGGGTGGCATGCGGCCGCCGCCGGGGGGAGGGGCGATCCGTGCTCATTCGGCTTGAGCCGCGCGGCGTGCCGTCGAGGCGGTGGGCCTACGGCTCGCCGATCCTCGCTCTCGGCCTCACCCTTGCCGCGACGGCGGTGATCTTCGCCGCGCTCGGCAAGGACCCGGGCCGCTCGCTCTACACCTATTTCATCGCGCCGCTGGTCAGCGCGACGGCGCGCCCCGAGCTCCTCGTCAAGGCGGCGCCGCTCGTCCTCATCGGCATCGGCCTCTCGCTCGGCTTCCGCGCCAATGTCTGGAATATCGGCGCCGAGGGCCAGTACACGCTCGGCGCCCTCGCCGGCGGCGGGCTCGCCCTGTGGTTCCCGGAGAGCGATAGCGCGCTCTTGCTGCCGGGCATGATCGTTGCCGGCGCGCTCGGCGGCATCGCCTGGGCCGCCATCCCGGCTCTGCTGCGCACGCGGTTCAATGCCAATGAGATCCTGACCAGCCTGATGCTGACTTATGTCGCGCAGCAGCTTCTGATCTACCTCGTCGTCGGGCCCTGGAAGGATCCGGAAGGCTATGGCTTTCCCCAGTCGCGCCTCTTCCAGGAGGCGGCAACCTTGCCGATCCTTGTCCCCGGCACGCGCATCCATCTCGGCGTACTTGCCGCGCTGATCATGGTCGGCCTCGGCTGGTTGGTGCTCGCCAAATCGGCGATCGGCTTTCAGCTCAAGGTGGTCGGGCAGGCGCCGCGCGCCGCCCGCTATGCCGGGTTCAGCCAGACGTGGCTCGTCTGGCTCGTGTTGCTGCTCAGCGGCGCGCTCTCCGGCCTCGCCGGGCTCTTCGAGGTCGCCGGCCCGGTCGGCCAGCTGACACCGCAGATCTCGCCGGGCTACGGCTTCACCGCCATCATCGTCGCCTTCCTCGGCCGGCTTAACCCGGTCGGCGTGCTGTTCGCCGGCCTCATCCTGGCGCTCTCCTATCTTGGCGGCGAGGCGGCGCAGATCGAGCTTGGCATGCCGAGTGCGGTCACCGGCATCTTTCAAGGCATCCTCCTCTTCTCCCTGCTCGGCTGCGACCTCCTGATCCTCTATCGCGTCAGGATCGGCCATGCGCCAGCGATCGCGGAAGTACGGTGAGCGGCGAGCCATGAGCGAGGCGCCATGAGCAGCGAGATCGTTCAGCTCGTCGCCGCAATCCTCACCATCACCAGCGCCGCGACGCCGCTGCTGCTGGCCGCCACCGGCGAGCTCGTCACCGAGCGGGCGGGGGTCCTCAATCTCGGCATCGAGGGCATGATGCTAGTCGGCGCCATTGCCGCTTTCGCGACGACGGTCGGCACCGGTAGCGCCTTGCTCGGCATCGCCGCCGCGGTCCTCGCGGGCAGCGCCGTCGCGCTGATCTTCGCCGTCCTGGTCCTGCAGTTCCTCGCCAACCAGGTAGCGACCGGCCTCGCCCTCACCATCTTCGGTACCGGCCTGAGTGCGCTCGTCGGAATCCGCTATGTCGGGACCGCGCTGCAACCACTGCCGCGACTGCACCTGCCGGTGCTCTCGGACCTCCCGGCGGTTGGACCCGTCCTCTTTGGGCAAGATGGGCTCATCTACGCGTCCTTCCTCATTCTCGCCGGCGTAAGCCTCTTTCTCTATCGCAGCCACGCTGGGTTGGTGTTGCGCTCGATCGGCGAGTCGCATGACGCTGCCCACGCCATCGGCTATCGCGTCATCGGCGTGCGCTACCTCGCCATTCTGTTCGGCGGCGCGATGAGCGGGCTCGGCGGTGCCTATATGTCGCTCGCCTACAGCCCGAGCTGGTCGGAGGGCATGACTGCCGGTCGCGGCTGGATCGCCCTCGCCCTCGTCGTCTTCGCCACCTGGCGGCCGGCGCGGCTGCTGCTCGGCGCCTATGTCTTCGGCGCGATCACCATTCTCCAGCTCTACATCCAAGCCTGGGGCTGGCCGATTCCCTCGCAGTTCCTCACCATGCTACCCTATCTGGCAACGATCCTCGTCCTGGTGCTGATCTCCTCGGATCGCGCCAAGGTTCGGCTCTCGGCACCGGCTTGCCTCGGCAAGCCATTCTATGCGGCGGGTTAGGGCGTCGGGGCGGGGAATGATTGATCAACAAGAGAGCGACAAGGAGGCTCGAATGACGACGACTAGGAGGACCTTCACCAAATGGCTCGGCGCAACCGCGGCCTCGACCGCACTCCTCGGCCATGCCCGCCTGGCGCATGCCGAGCCCTACAAGGTCGGTTTCGTCTATGTCGGTCCTGTCGAGGACTTTGGCTATACGCACCAGCATGATGTCGGGCGCCGCGACGTCGATCAGGCGCTGGCCGGCAAGGTCAAGACGACCTTCGTCGAGAACGTCAAGGAAGGTCCCGATTCCGAGCGCGTCATCCGCGAGCTGGCGTCATCGGGCCATGGTCTCGTCTTCACGACATCCTTCGGCTTCATGAACCCGACGATCAAGGTCGCCAAGGACTTCCCCAAGGTGAAGTTCGAGCACGCGACCGGCTACAAGCGAGCGGCCAACGTCGCGACCTACAACATCCGCTTCTATGAAGGGCGCTACATTCAGGGCGTCATCGCCGCGAAGCTGTCGAAATCCGGCGTCATCGGCTATATCGGCTCGGTGCCGATCCCCGAGGTCGTGATGGGCATGAATTCCTTCATGCAGGGGCTGCGCGCGGTTCGGCCCGACGCCAAGATCAAGATCGTCTGGATCAACGCCTGGTACGATCCCGGCAAGGAGGGCGATGCCGCCAAGGCGCTGCTCGACCAGGGCGCCGACATCATCGCGCAGCACACCGATTCGGCCTCGCCCCTGCAGATTGCCGAGCAGCGGGGCATGCACGGCTTCGGCCAGGCGAGCGACATGATCAAATTCGCGCCGAAATCACAGCTCACCTCCTCGATCGACAATTGGGGACCTTACTATGTCGAGCGGGTCAAGGCGGCGATCGGCGGCAGCTGGAAGAGCGGCGACGTTTGGGGCGGGCTCGCCTCCGGCATGCTCGTCATGGCGCCTTATACCAACATGCCGGCCGATGTCGCGACTGCCGCGAAGACAGCGGAGGACGGCATCAAGAGCGGCAAGATCGCGATCTTCAAGGGGCCGATCAAGGACCAGGCCGGGCAGGTCAAGGTCAAGGCCGGCGAGGCGTTGAGCGACGCCCAGATCGCCGGGATGAATTGGCTGGCCGAAGGCATCGAGGGCAAGTTGCCATCCTGAGCTTGCGCACGCGGGCGTCCGCGTGGCGCGAGCGGCGTTCTCCGCATTGAGAGGGCCGGGTATGCAATGACGCAGGATTTGATCGACTGCTTGCCGAAAAGCGAGTTGCACATCCACGTCGAGGGCAGCCTCGAGCCTGAGCTCCTCTTCACCTTGGCCCGGCGCAATGGCGTTCGGCTCGCCTACGATTCGGTCGAAGGCTTGCGCCAGGCTTATCGCTTCAGCCGGCTGCAGGATTTTCTCGACATCTACTATCAGGGCATGTCGGTCCTGGTGACCGAGCAGGATTTCTACGATCTCGCGTGGGCCTACCTGGAGCGCGCCCGCGGCGAGAATATCCGCTATGTCGAGATGTTCTTCGACCCGCAGGCCCACGCTTCTCGCGGCGTCCCCTTCGCAACTGTGATCGACGGGCTCTATCGCGCGACCCAGGAAGCCGCGGTGAAGCTCGGGATCGAAGCGCGTCTCATCTTGTGTTTCCTGCGTGATCTCGACGAGGCGAATGCCGAGCGAACGCTCGATGCGGCGCTGGCCCACCGGCGCAAATTCATCGGCGTCGGCCTCGATTCGACGGAGGTCGGAAATCCTCCGAGCAAGTTCAAGCGGGTGTTCCGTCGCGCCCGCGATGCCGGCCTCTTTCTCGTCGCTCATGCCGGAGAGGAAGGACCGCCGCAATATATTTGGGAAGCCCTCGATGTGTTGGGTGTCGATCGCATCGACCACGGCAACCGATCCGTCGAGGATGCGGCACTTCTGGCGCGGCTCGCTCGCGACCGCATAGCCCTCACTCTGTGTCCGCTCTCCAACCTGCGGCTTCGCGTCGTGACGGATCTCGCCGACCATCCTTTGAAGGCGATGATGGAGAGGGGTCTCCTCGTCACCATCAACTCCGACGATCCCGGGTATTTCGGCGGCTATCTCAACCAGAACTACCGCGCCATTCGAGAGGCGCTCGGTCTCGACCGCGAGGAAGTCGCTACGATTATTCGCAACGGCTGGATCGCCTCATTCATCGCCGAACCCGAGAAGCAGGCGGCGCTGGCCACCTACCAGAATGCCCTTGCCGGTTTGAGCTGAACATCTGCTGCCTCGCGAGGATCGAGTCACATGGACACCCTTCGCATCACTGCCGGCCCATTCCGTTTCGTCGCGCGCTTCGAAAGCGCGGCGGCGCCGAAGACTTGCGCGACTTTTGCCGCTCTCCTGCCCTATCGAGAGCGCATCATCCATGTGCGCTGGAGCGGCGAGGCATGTTGGATCCCGCTCGGCGATCGTGATCTCGGTCTTGGTTACGAAAACCACACAAGCTTTCCCGCGCCGGGCCAAATCATCCTCTACCCGGGCGGCATCAGCGAAACCGAGATCCTTATCGCCTATGGCGGCGTTCGCTTCGCCAGCAAGGTCGGCCAGCTCGCCGGCAATCATTTCCTGACCATCATTGAGGGAGCCGATCTGCTTTTGCCGTTAGGCAGGATGACTCTCTGGCAGGGGGCGCAAGACATCCTCTTCGAGCGGGATTAGAGCCGCCGTCTCGGTAGTGGTCATTTCGCCCGCATTATCGAGCTGTTAACCCTATCCGGCGATCCTGGATCGCTTCGCTGACGCGCGGGACGACGATCCCGTGCGGCGCCGCTTCTAGGACGTCACCCGTGACCGTCATCCCGCTCACCGGTTTTCTCGCGCACGTGGCCGCTATCGCGCTCGCTGCCGCCCTATATCCATCGCTCGCCACGATGGGCAAGTATCGCGGGCGCAACGGGCCTGCTCTCGCTCATCGCAGGCGCTGTTCTCGGCTCCGCCGCGGCGGCGTTCGCGCGTCGCCGCAGTCGTGCGCCGGCATTGCGCGACGTTCTCGCCCTCGCCGGCGTACTGGCGGGCGCGGCGATTGCCGCAGGTCTCCTCGGCGGTGCGCCGCCGGCGATCACCGCATCCGGCGCGGCGATGCAGCTTGCCGCCGGAATCCTGGTCGGCCTGCTGCTTCTGCACGATCATCGCCGCCGCACCGCGGTGGAGGTGCTGGCTGAGAGCGAGCGCAATTTCCGCCTTATCGCCGAGATGGCGAGTGACGTCATCGTGCGGCGCACGATGGACGGGCGGCGGCTCTACGTTTCACCATCGTGCCGTGCGGTGTTCGGCTACGAGCCTGAGGAGCTTCTCGGGAAATCGGTGCTCGAGCTGGTCCACCCCGACGACGCCGAGCTGTTGCGCCAGCCGATGACGGCACCGCCGGCGACTGGTCCGCAGCACACGACGCTGACGTGGCGGCTGCGTCACAAGCAGGGTCACTACATCTGGATCGAAGGGGTCCGCCGCGTCCTCGCCGATCCGCTCACCGGCGAGCCGAAGGAGGTCGTGAGCGCCGCGCGCGACGTCAGCGCGCGCAAGGCGGTCGAGGCGGAACTCGAGGCAGCCAAGAACGCCGCAGAGGCTGCGAGCCGCATGAAGTCGGATTTCCTCGCCAATATGAGTCACGAGATCCGCACGCCGATGAACGGCGTCCTCGGCATGAACGGTCTGCTGCTCGCCACCAAACTGACCGAGGAGCAGCGCTCCTATGCCGGCATGGTGCAGGAATCGGCCGAGGCGCTGCTCACCATCCTCGACGACATTCTCAATATCTCGAAGCTCGAGGCGGGCAAGATCGAGCTTGAGAGCATAGATTTCGATCTCGTCGATACGGTCGAAAGCGCCGCCGGTTTGCTCGCCGCCAAGGCGCACCAGAAAGGCATCGATCTGACCGTCGCCATCGCACCGGCGCTGCGCGGCGTCTTTCGTGGCGATCCGACGCGGCTGCGCCAGGTGCTGCTCAATCTGCTGAGCAACGCGATCAAGTTCACCGATCACGGCGCCGTCACCGCCGAGGTCACGATGAAATCGGCAGCCAGCGGTTCGGACGCGCCGATCGTACGCTTCGCGGTGACCGATAGCGGGATCGGCATCGAGCCGGAAATCCAGCAGCGGCTCTTCCAGAAATTCGGCCAGGCCGATAGCTCGATGACGCGGCGCTTCGGCGGCACCGGCCTCGGGCTGGCGATCTGCAAGCGGCTCGTCGAGCTGATGGGCGGCGAGATCGGCGTCGCCAGCCGCCCCGGGCACGGCGCGACATTCTGGCTCGAAATTCCGCTGCCCTTCGCCGCGATCGGCCTCGCCGAAGATCGCGAGATGATGACAATGCGCGACGAGATGGCGCTGTTTGCCGCCACTGCTTCGGAACCGGCCGCGCCGACGATCGCTGCCACGGTGCGAGTTCTTCTCGCCGAAGACAACGTCATCAACCAGCAACTGATGCTGGCGCTGTTGCGCAATGCCGGCCACGAGGTGGTGATCGCCGAAAACGGCCGCCAGGCAGTGGACGCCGTACGGCGGGAGGATTTCACCCTCGTGCTGATGGATATCAACATGCCCGAACTCGACGGCATCGAGGCGACGCGGCAGATCCGCTCCCTGCCGCCGCCGAAATGCGCGGTGCCGATCGTTGCGCTGACGGCCCACGCGATGACCGGCGTCAAGGAGCAGTATCTCGAAGCCGGCATGGATGACTACATCGCCAAGCCGATCAAGGTGGCAGTCGTGTTGGCGACCGTCGCCTCCTATGCGAAGCGCCTGCCGGCGCCAATATCGGCGCCGACCGGACTACCGCCAGTCGCCGCGCCCCCTCGCGTCGCGGTCGACGACCGGCTCGATCTCGAAACGCTCGGCGGACTTCGCCGGATGCTGCCGGCAGCGACGCTGCACGAGATCGTCGCGAACTATCTCGGAGGCGTCGACGGCGACGTCGCGGCGGTCCGCGCGCTTGCCGGTGCCGGTGATTTCGCGGCACTCCGGCGTCGGGCGCACATCGTCGTCGGCACTGCCGGCAATATCGGCGTGATGGCGGTCAGCCGACTGGCCCGTCGCCTCGAGGAGGCGTGCGCTACCGGCGACCAAGAGGCGGTCGAGGAGAGCGCCCGTGAGCTCGTCCCCGAGCTCGTCGCCGGCGCCGCCGCCCTGCGCGACTGGCTCGAGACCGAAGGCCTCGCAGCGCTGGCGCTGGCCGACGGGACGACCGGATAGAACGCCGCCCGTCGCCGCGCCCGATCGTCAGTCCCGCGCCGTCGCGAGGTGGACGCCAAGACCGATCATCACGCTGCCGCCGATAGCGCGGGCGACGCGCTGCGCACTCCGTGTCCGCCGCAACCTTGCGAGCACGGCGGTGGTGAGCAGCACGGCGGCGAGATCGCCGAGCGAGAAGGCGAGATTGACGACGATGCCGAGGGCGAGGAACTGCAACCATAGCGGCGCCGCTGCCGAAGGCTCGACGAATTGCGGCAGGAAGGCGAGGTAGAAGATCGCGGTCTTCGGGTTGAGCGCCTCCACCGCGATGCTCTCGATGAAGGCACGGCGCGGCGACTTGCCGATGATGTGCGGCAGATCGTCGGCGGCGATGCCGCCGCGGATGATGCCGATACCGAGCCAGACGAGATAGAGGGCGCCGGCCAGCTTGACCGCCAGGTAGAGCGTCGGAATGAGCTGAAACACCGCGGCAAGGCCGAGCGCCGCGGCGGCGACATGGAGGTAGCCGCCAAGATGGATGCCGAGCACCGCCAGCAGCCCGCCGGCACGGCCGCGGGCGAGGGTCTGCGCCGCCGTATAGAGGATGCCGGGTCCAGGAATGACGGCGAAGATCAGCGTCGCCACCAGGAAGGCGAGGAGATGGTCGGTCGAAGGCATGGCGCTCCTTTCAGTCTTGCCTGCTTAACGTGCGTGAGACGGCATCGCGCCAGCCGGCATAGCGCTCGTCCCGCTCGGCCCCGCCCATCGCCGGCTCGAACAGGCGCTCGCGGCGCCACTGGGTGGCGAGCGCCTCGCGCGATCGATAGACCCCGGTGGCGAGGCCAGCGAGATAGGCGGCACCGAGCGCCGTCGTCTCGGTGACGACCGGCCGCTCGACGGCGACCCCGGTCATGTCGGCGAGGAACTGCATCGCCCAGTCATTCGCGACCATGCCGCCATCGACGCGCAAGGCGGCGGCGCGCGCTGCGCCGTCCGCTGCCATCGCCTCGAGGAGATCGCGGGTCTGGAAGCACGCGGCCTCGAGCGCCGCGCGCACCAGCTCGGCGGCGCCGGTCTCGCGCGTCAGACCGACAATGGCGCCGCGCGCGGCGGGGTCCCACCACGGTGCGCCGAGACCGGTGAAGGCGGGGACGAGATAGACGCGCTGCGCCGGGTCGGCGGCCCGCGCCAAGGCATCGCAATCGCTTGCCCGGGCAATCACCTTCAAGCCATCGCGCAGCCATTGGATGGCGGCGCCGGCGACGAAGATCGAGCCTTCGAGCGCATAGGTCGGCGTGCCGGCGAAGCGGTAGGCGAGGGTGGTGAGCAGGCGATGGCGCGAGCGCACCGCCGTGTCGCCGGTGTTGAGCACCATGAAGCAGCCGGTGCCGTAGGTCGACTTGATCGCGCCGGGTACGAAACAGGCCTGGCCGATCGTCGCCGCCTGCTGATCCCCCGCCATGCCGGCGATCGGTACCGGCCGGCCGAGGACATCGGCGCTGCTGATGCCAAACTTAGCCGCATTGTCGTGCACGGCGGGCAGGATCTCGCGCGGGATGCCGAAGTGGGCGAGGAGACCGTCGTCCCAGTCCTGGCGATGAATGTCGAAGAGCATGGTGCGTGCGGCATTGGTCGCGTCGGTCGCATGCACCGCCCCCGACGTCAGCCGCCAGAGCAGGAAACAGTCGACCGTGCCGAAGGCGAGCGCGCCGCGCCCGGCCGCCGCGCGCGCCCCGGGTACGCTATCGAGCAGCCAGGCGATCTTGCTGGCCGAGAAATAGGGATCGATGACGAGACCGGTCTTGTCCTGCACTTCGGCCGCATGCCCGGCCTCGGTCTGGCGATCGCACCAGGCAGCCGTGCGGCGGTCCTGCCAGACGATCGCCGGCGCGATCGGCCGCCCGCTCGCGCGTTCCCACAGGATCGTCGTCTCGCGCTGATTGGTGATGCCGATGCCGGCGATGTCGGCGGCGGAAAGTCTCGCCTGCGCCAGGGCGGCGCGGCTGGTCTCGACCACCGCGGACCAGATCTCCTCGGGATCATGCTCGACCCAGCCCGGGCGCGGAAAGCTCTGCGCCAATTCCTTCTGTGCCTGGGCGCGCGGCGCGCCGCCGGCGTCGAACACCATCGCCCGCGTGCTCGTCGTGCCCTGGTCGATGGCGAGGATGTGGGAGGGGCGGGTCATGATCGTCGACAATTTCCTATGCGGCGCGCGACGGAAACGCGCGCTGAAGGGTGTGGCTCAATTGATCGCGCGTCAATGGAGGATGAGCGAGGGACGGCATGATGCGCGTCCCTTGCTCTCCGGTCGGCTCGACAGCATTCCGAAAGCCGGGCGCGGCGACGGAACATCCGGGGGTGATCGCACCGCTTCAGCTCGTCACCGAAGCCGGCATGCTGTCGTTTCTCGGCACGACGACGATCTTCGGAACGCCTATCGACATCACCCTCTCCGAGCTCGTTCTCGAAGCCTTCTTTCCCGCCGATGCGGCGACCGCGGAAGCGTTGCGCCGCTTGGCGGCGGCGGCATGAAGGGGGCTAGTCGTCGGCCGGCGATGGCGCCAGCGTGCCGCGCGGCAGCAGGCGGAAGAACAGCGGCGCGATGAAGATGACGAGGAGAATGCGGGTGAGCTGATGGGTCGAAACGAAGGGCGCGTCGATGCCGAGGCTGAGGGCGATGATGCTCATCTCGGCGAGCCCGCCCGGCGCGTAGGCGAGCAGGAGGGCGGCGACCGGGATGCCGGTGAGCCCGGCGACGGCGACGCCGCAAAGGGCGGTGTTGACCAGCATCATCAATGCGCCGCCGGTGCCGACGGAGACGACGCGCCAGAGGGCGCGCGGCGAGACGCCCGCAAAGCGCGCGCCGAGCCCGGCGCCGATGCCGATCTGGGCCAGCAGGATGAGCAGCGGTGGCACGCGAAACGTGGTAAGGCCGGCAATGTGGACGACGGCGCTGAGCGCCATCGAGCCGGTGAGAAACGGTGCCGGCAGACGCAGGGTGCGGCCGAGCATGGTGCCGAGCACGCCGCAGGCGATGAGGAGCGCCCAGTCGAGCGCGCTGATTTGCGCGAAGCCGCCGGTGAAAACGACCGGCGGCGGCATGTAGCCGCTGAAGAAGCGGAAAGCGAGCGGAATGGTGAAGACGACGAGAATGAGCCGCCAGGCATGGCTGAGTGCGATGGCGCGGTCGTCGCCGCCCATGGCGTGGCCGATCGCGGTCATCTCGTTGAGCCCACCGGGCATCGCCATGAAATACGAGGTCACCCGGTCGAAGCCGCCGAAGCGGCGCAGATAGGCGAAGACGATCACGCCGGTGAGGCCGATATAAACGACAATGGCGGCGAGCGAGACGAGCCATTGACCGGCCTGGCTGAGCATCGTCACGGTGAAGCCGCTGCCGATCATGATGCCGAGCACCGCGATGAGGCCGTTGCGCAAGCCCGCCGGCCCGTGCAGCGGTGCGCCGAGCAACGCGGCGACCATGGTGAAGCTCAAGGCACCAAGCATCCACGGCAGGGGCAGGCGCAGGCTATAGAAGATCCAGCCGCCGAGCCCGCCGAGCGCGAGCGCGAGTATGGTTTTTGCGGTGTCGGCCAACGTGCTCGTGGACGGTCGGAAGGTGCGCGCCACGCCGCTCAGCCGGTGTAGCGGCCGAGTCGAACGGCGGTCGAACCGCGGGCGAGGCGGCGTGACGGCATGACGAGGACACAATCGTCATAAGGCGTCACCACTTGGCGGTCGCCGTCATAGCCGATCAGCGAGCCTTTCTTGCCGAGCATCTCAAGCCCGGTATAAGGACCGGCAAAGGTGAATTTGTCGCTCTGGATGGTGACCGCCTCGGTGACCGTGATGACGCGCTGACGCGCGTTCCGCGTCACCGGATGCTGGCTAGCAAAAGCCGGGTCGAGCACGTCGAGCACCGCAAGGAAGCTCAGCGTCGTCGCCAGCGCCACCTCCTGCGAGCTGGTCTCCCAATGCTGGCCGCACTCGATGAGGAGGGCGGTCTTCGGAGATGCCTTGTCGCCAAAGCCGCCATAATCGCGCATGCGGCGCCCGGCGGCGTGACCGGCGTCGCGAACAATCAGCTCGGGAATGCCGACCTTGTGGGCGAGCGCCAGCGATTTGTCGAGCATGCCGGCCATCATCAACGGCGCCGTCGGGTGCTGCATCGAATGGATGTCGAGCAAATAATCGGCACGATCGACGGCGGGGCGGAACTCGCGCGCCCGTCGCGTCTCGACCGTATTGGGGGTTCCCTCGAGCGTCGCCACATCCCAGACGCGGTTGATATCCTCGTCGACAAAACGCGAGGCGTTGGGCTTCGCCTTGTCGAAGGCGTGATAGGCAGCGACGTTGAGGAAGCTCAAGGTCAGCTTGCCGCGCGTCGGTCGAACCTTGTTCTGGAAGAGGAAATCGACGGCGATGGCGCCGCACAGCTCATTGCCGTGGGTCACCGCGTTGACCATGACATGCGGGCCCGGCTTGCCGCTCTCGAAGGTGGTGACATAGGGGATGCCGGTATTGCCCTCGCGATAGGCGGAAATGTCAGGCGGCGTCAACTCTACCTTGTAAGTGTCGTCGGCCACGGCTCGCACCTTGGGTTGGGAACGCGGGATGAGGAGTGGACGAAATCTAGGACTCCACCGGGGGGCGGCCAAGCGTTTTCCGTGCGCGCGCTGGGCGTCCATTCTCCCTTTCAGGCGAATTGGCACGCGGCCTGCATATAGTTTGTCGACCGCGTCGACCTGCCGGCACGCATTTGCAGGCTACGCTTTGAAAGAAAAGCGAGGCAAATCGCGTTCACCGCTGTGGATGTCGACGGCTCAACGGTCGAACTGAGGAATCTCGGCCAGGCTGAATGGAGATTCTCGTGCACGCATTTTCATCACTTATTACTGCCGTGAGTGCAGTTTTCATTCTGGTCGGTTCGGCGCCGGCGGCCGTGGTCACCATTGACGGCAACAGACTTCAGGCTGCGGGTGCCTCCGCAGCTGCTGCGAGCGAACCAAGGGAAGATCTGGCCGAAATCGTCGTCGGTATCGGCACGCTCGGCAGCGCCCGGCGGACTCCGCAATCCGAGGCGACGCGCAACCAGATCAGCGAACTTATCAGCTTCACCGAACGTTCGGATCCGACCCCCGCGCCGATTGGCGATACCGCAGCCCCGACCGTCGCGCCGAGCTTCTTCGAGCAGCTGCAGCAATGGCTTGATCCTCAGCGCTGACGCGCTACCCCTGGGAAGAGCCCTTATGCGATACGACCCCAAGCGCTATGCTTGGTGGGAGGCGGGGCCGAGAAAACGGCCCGGCTCGGCATAAGGGAGGAAACCATGGCAGTCGCACGGGTCAGCAAGATTACCGCGGCGTCGACCAAGAGCTTCGACGCCGCCGTCCAGGAAGGGCTCAGTCGGGCGAGCAAGACCATTCGGGGAATCACCGGACTTCATGTCATCGAACAGAAGGCCAGCGTTGCCAACGGCAAGATCGCCGAATATCGGGTAACGATGGAAGTCACTTTCGTCCTGGAGGACTGAAGAAGCCTCGGAGTCGTCGCGGCGATCAGCATTGCCGCCTCGGCATGGTCCCATCGGCACACCCGTTCGGCGGTGCCGGAGGGGCGTTGCGCGGCCGTGCGCGATTCGCCAGCGTGCTGGGATAAGGCGACAAGAAGAGGATCGGGGAGCGCATCATGAAGCGGTTCATCGCTGCGGCTTGCGTCGTGATCGGCTTGACCTTGTCGGTCGCCGCTGCGGCGCAGGAACTCAGGGTCGCGGTCGGCGCCGAGCCGACGTCGATCGATCCGCTCTTCCACAATCTCAATCCCAACCTGGCGATCGCCCGCCACATCTTCGATCAGCTCGCAGCCCAGGACGAGAAGCAGCGCTTGCAGCCCGCTTTGGCATTGTCATGGCAGCCGCTCGACGACACGACCTGGGAGTTCAAGCTGCGCGCGGATGTCAGGTTCCATGACGGAACGCCGCTGTCGCCGGAGGACATCATCTTTTCCATCGACCGGGCGGACAAAGTGCCGAACAGCCCCTCGGCGCTGTCGATCTATACCAAATCGATCAAGGAGATCACCGTCGTCGACAAGTTGACAATCCGCATCAAAACGGCGGAACCCTATCCGCTGCTCGTCGAGGATCTCTCCAATATCGCGATCCAGTCGAAGAAGGCCGCCGACGGCAAAACGACGGACGATTTCAACAAAGGCGTGGCGACGAACGGCACCGGTCCCTTCAAATTCGTCGAATGGGTTCCCGGCAACCGCATTGTCTTCGCCCGCAATGACAACTACTGGGGCAAGAAGCCGTACTGGAAGACGGTGACCATTCGACCGATCACCTCGGCGGCGAGCCGCCTGGCGGCGTTGCTGGCCGGGGACGTCGATTTCATCGAGGACGTGCCGACCACCGACATCAAGGGGTTGAAGGATAATCCTAAGGTAACGTTGGCGCAGGCGGTATCGAATCGGGTGATCTATCTCCACCTCGACACCGATCGCGAGGTGACGCCCTTCGCCTTCGACAAGGCCGGCAACCCACTGCCGAAGAACCCGCTCAAGGATCTGCGCGTGCGCCAGGCGATCTCGAAGGCGATCAACCGCCAGGCGATCGTCGAGCGCGTCATGGAGGGCGCCGCGATCCCCGCCGGGCAATTGCTGCCGGACGGTTTCTTCGGCGTCAGTCCGAACCTCAAGGTCGAGCGCTATGATCCTGACGGGGCGAAGAAGTTACTTGCTGATGCCGGCTATCAGCAGGGCTTCCAGATCACCCTCCACGGGCCTAACAACCGCTACATTAACGACAGTAAGATCTGCGAGGCGGTGGCGCAGATGTTGAGCCGTATTGGCATCGACACCAAGGTCGACACGATGCCCCAGAACGTCTTCTTCACTCGCGCCTCCAAGCCCGAGTTCAGTCTCATTCTCGCCGGTTGGGGTTCGGGGCCACTGAAGTCGCTGCTCGCCACCTACAACAAGGAGAAGGGCATGGGGCCGTCCAATCGCGGCCGCTATTCCAATCCGAAGCTCGACGCACTACTCGCAAAGGCGCTGGCAACCATCGATTCGGAACAGCGCGAGAAGCTGCTGCAGCAGGCGACGGAGATCGGCATCGCTGATCTCGGCATTGTGCCGTTGCACTACGAGGTGTCGACATGGGGCATGCGCAAGGGGCTCACCTTCCGCGCCAATGCCAACCAGTTCACCCTCGCCTTCGACGTCGAGCCGATCCAGTAGGGCGGGCGGTCAGCCGCGGAATTGTCTCGCTCGGCGGCATCTGGCTACGCCGTGGCAGGGCTAGCTACAGGAACTCGATCTCACCGAGATAGGGGGCGAGAGTCGAGCCGCTGGCGAGCCCGGCAACGACGTGCAAGCCATGCTCGAAGGTCTGGGCCATCAAGAGCATCGTCACGTTCCTGTCGTCTTCCGAGAGAGGCAGGACACAGCGGCTCGCTATGAGATCGATCGACTTGGTCGTCGTATACTTGTTGCGTACGAAGATCGCCCGCCGCGTCTCGTAAACGGTCGTGTAGTGCATCTCGGCGATCGCCAGACGGTGACGGGGGATGACCTCGTCGACGAACTTGCCGGTGAGCTCTCGGCCGTACGCCGCCACGATTGCCGTGCCGGACAGCCGGTATCTGAAGCGCCCATCGATCCGCTCGACAAGCTGAAGATTGGGGAGGAGTCGCGGGATCTCGGTGGGATCGATGTCGCTGCGACAGGGCATCGACCTGGAACCCCTCTTGTCCCGCCAATAGGCCCACAATGCGGACAGCATCGTATTGTTCGCGATGACCACCGGCACCGCTGCATTCCCGGCCATCGCCGCGAGGCCGCTCAGCGCGTGGGGCCGCGATGCCATCGGTATAATCCCCACCTAGAAGAGCGCGTCGATGGCGTCCTGATCGGAGACCTCGCCGACGCCGTGCACGATTGCCGAGCCGGCATCGACCAGCCCTTGCAGCCGCATCGAGTAATCGACGGCGGTCAGCTTGAAGCGATCGAGCTCGGCCTCGCTCGCCAGCCGGACGAGGGTTTCGCGCGCCTCGTCGACGGTAACGTGCATCTCGGCGATCGTCTGCTCGAAGCGATCGCGTACCAGCGGCGGCACGTGAGCATATGCCTCGACCGCCAAGGGGGCGAAGGGCAGCCCACTGCCGCCAAAATGCTCCTGGTAAGTGCAGAATTGCCAGGCACGGATCTCTTCGATCATTTCCGGCATCTCAGGCAACATGCCAAGAAGCATGATCACTTCATTGAAATTGTTGAAATAATCTGTGGAAAGCAAGGTGCCGCCGTCGATCGTGGTGCCGGCGACACGTGCCTGAAAATGCTCGTACATTGCCGATCCTGCCGCCGCGTCCGTGCCGTCGGCATGATGCAGGGGTGCCGGTTAGCAATCGGTGAATAGGGGTCCTATTCGGGGGCCACCGGCAGGCGGGCAAGATAGTCAAGGAAGCCCTGTAGGATGTAGGCCGCGGCGGCGCGGTCGACGATCGCGGCGCGGCGCTTGCGAGTGAGATCGGCGTCGATCATGCCGCGCGTCACCGCCGCGGTCGACAACCGCTCATCCCAGAAAGCGATGGGAATCTCGTCGGTCTCGAGCAGGCTGGCGGCGAATTGGCGCACCGACTGACAGCGCGGCCCCTCGCTGCCGTCCATCGCGACCGGCAGGCCGATGATCAGCCCGCCGACATCATGGAGCGCGACGAGATGGCGCAGCCGTGTCGCATCGGCGCGGAATTTTGTCCGCCTGATCGTCTCGAGCGGCGAGGCGATGGTCAGCCTGGTGTCGGAAAGCGCCACGCCGATCGTCTTGCTGCCGAGGTCGAGCGCCATCAGGCGGCGGCCTTTCGCCACGACTTCCCTGAGTTCGGCGGGGTTGCGAATGGCCATATCGGATGCTAGTTTCCGGCGCTCCAGGACGATTTTCCGCCTGCGCCGGGAAACTCGGGCGTACGGCGGCAGGAGACATCTACATCATGGCGTTGGACAAGGCCACCGTGGCGCATATCGCCACCTTGGCGCGCATCAAACTGCCCGAGAGCGAGCAGGACAAGATCGCCGGCGAGCTCAGCCACATCCTGACCTGGATCGAGCAGCTTGGCGAAGTCGACACGACGGGCGTCGCGCCGATGACCAGCGTCGTGGCGATGCGCCTGCCGGCGCGCGAGGATGTCGTCAGCGACGGCAACCGGCAAGCCGACATCCTCGCCAACGCACCGGCAGAGGCGCACGGCTTCTTCACCGTGCCGAAAGTGGTCGAATGACCGCCCTTACCGAACTCACCATGGCGGCGGCACGCGATGGGTTGGCGCGGAAGGATTTCTCCGCGCGAGAGCTGGCCGAGGCGCATATCGCGGCGGTCGAGGCGGCGCGGCCGCTCAACGCCTTCGTCACCGAGACGCCGGAGCAGGCGCTGGCCATGGCGGCGGAAGCCGACGCGCGCATCGCTCGCGGTGCGGCGCGGCCGCTCGAGGGGCTGCCGCTGGCGATCAAGGATTTGTTCTGCACAAAGGGGGTGCTGACGACCGCCGGCTCGCACATCCTCGACGGTTTCGTGCCGCCCTATGAATCGACAGTGACGGCGCAGCTTTGGGATGCCGGCGCTGTCATGCTCGGCAAGACCAACATGGACGAGTTCGCGATGGGCTCGTCGACGACGACGAGCTATTACGGCCCGACCGAGAATCCGTGGCGCCGCGCGACCAAGGGCGCGGGCGACAATCGGCCGCTGGTGCCGGGCGGCTCGTCTGGCGGGTCGGCCACCGCGGTGGCGGCGCGCGCCGCGCTCGGCGGCACCGGCACCGACACTGGCGGCTCGATACGCCAGCCGGCCGGCTTCACCGGCATCGTTGGGATGAAGCCGACCTATGGGCGCTGTTCGCGCTGGGGGATCGTCGCCTTCGCCTCGTCGCTCGATCAGGCGGGACCGATGACGCGCACCGTGCGCGATGCCGCGATGCTGCTCAAGGCGATGGCGGGGCATGATCCCAAGGATTCAACCTCCTCGCCGATCGTCGTGCCGGATTTCGAAGCGGCGCTCACCGGCGATATAAAAGGGCTCAGGGTCGGCATTCCGAAGGAGTACCGCGTCGACGGCATGGCCGGCGAGATCGAGGCGCTGTGGCAGCGCGGCATCGCGTGGATCAAAGACGCCGGCGCCGAGCCCGTCGAGATCAGCCTCAAGATGACGAAATACGCGCTGCCGGCCTATTACATCATCGCGCCGGCCGAGGCCTCCTCGAACCTCGCGCGCTATGATGGCGTGCGCTTCGGGCTGCGCGTCGACGGCAAGTCGCTCGACGAGATGTACGAGAACACCAGAGCCGCCGGCTTCGGCGCCGAGGTGCGGCGCCGCGTTCTCATCGGCACCTACGTGCTGTCGGCGGGCTATTACGACGCCTATTACCTCAAGGCGCAACGCGTACGCGCGCTGATTGCGCGCGATTTCGAGGAAGCCTACAAGCGCGTCGACTGCATTCTGACGCCGACCGCACCCTCCACCGCCTTCGCGATTGGCGACAAGGAGGACGACCCGATCTCGATGTATCTCAACGACGTCTTCACGGTGCCGGTAAATCTCGCGGGATTGCCGGGCATCTCGGTGCCTTCCGGCCTCGGCGCCGACGGTCTGCCGCTCGGCCTGCAGGTCATCGGCCGCGCCTTCGACGAGGAAACCGTGCTGCGCGTCGCCGCGGTGATCGAAAAGGCGGCGGGGTTTCACTACCGGCCCTCTCCCCTCGCGGGAGAGGGAGGGGCCCGTCGCACAGCGACGGGAGGGTGAGGGGGCTGCCGCCGATGAGCACCGACCTTGCCTGCAAGCTGCGCCACGAGGGGACTGAAGCGGAGAAACGAATCTGGCATCTCTTGCGCTCGCGCCAGATCGACACGAAATTTCGTCGCCAGCAGCCCATCGAAGGGTACATCGTCGATTTCGTCTCTTTCGAGCGTCGGCTTATCATCGAGATCGACGGTGGTCAGCACGCTGATCCAAGCGATTACGAAGAGCGGCGAACGCGCTGTCTCGAAGCGAACGGGTTTCAGATCCTGCGTTTTTGGAACAATGACGTGATGGAGAACGAGGAAGGCGTCTACCAGCGGGTCATGACCGCCTTGCGAGCCGCGCCAACCCCCTCACCCTCCCAGGCCTTCGGCCTGGGCCCTTCCCTCTCCCGCGAGGGGAGAGGGAGATGAGCCTCATCGAGGGACGCACCGGATCGTGGGAGGTCGTCATCGGCCTCGAGGTCCATGCGCAGATCATCGCCAAGGCGAAATTGTTCTGCGGCGCGGCCACCGAGTTCGGCGCCGACCCCAACACGCAGGTCTCGCCGATCGATGCCGGCTTCCCGGGCATGCTGCCGGTCATCAACCGGCATTGCGTCGAGCAGGCGGTGCGGACCGGGCTTGGCCTCGAGGCGGAGATCAACCTCCATTCGGTGTTCGACCGGAAGAATTATTTCTACGCCGATCTGCCGCAGGGCTATCAGATCTCGCAGTTCCTCCAGCCGGTCGTCGGCAAGGGCACGATCCGGCTCGACCTGCCGGACGGCGCGTCGCGCGTGGTCGGCATCACCCGGCTGCATCTCGAGCAGGATGCCGGCAAGAGCCTGCACGACCAGCACCCCTCGCTGACCTATGTCGATTTGAACCGCTCCGGCGTCGGGCTGATGGAGATCGTCTCCGAGCCCGACATGCGCAGCGCCGAAGAAGCCGGCGCGTATCTCAGGAAGCTGCGCTCGATCCTGCGCTATCTCGGCACCTGCGACG
>WNFD01002361.1_pt1 | contig 23821 bp, 21 predicted proteins | sample 5400491 | NCBI WGS metagenome assembly WNFD01 (sample SAMN13153343, study PRJNA577476) | soil metagenome | isolation source: 120 cm saprolite under Douglas fir tree site 2 hole 2 replicate 2 | place: USA:California | collected 2015-04-18
CACGCGCTGGCCCGGGCGCCTCCCGCGGGGCCCGCGCCCGGTGACCCGGTGAACAGCACCGTGCTGTACATCGAGGACAACGCGGACAACGTCCGGCTGGTCGAACTGCTGCTCAAGCGCCGCCCGCACACCGAGCTTCAGGTGGCCACGAACGGCCGCGACGGAGTGCAGGCCGCCATCGGCCAACGGCCGACCCTCATCCTGCTCGACAACCACCTCCCCGACGCCACGGGCTCCGAAATCCTGCGTCAGCTCGCCTCGGCGGAGGGCACGGCCGGTATCCCGGTGATCATCCTTACCGGTGACTCAGGCCGGGTGGCCGCCGACGAACTCCTCGCGATCGGCGCCTGCGAGTTCCTCGAGAAGCCGTTCGACATTCACCAGCTCATGGCCACCATCGACCGCTATCTTCCTTGAGGCCGGGACCGCTCCGCTCAGGCAGGTGACCTGCTCCGGCGTACCATGCGGGCCGCCATCGATGTCGGGCGCGTCATGCCGAATCCACATGCGTCGCCGGGCTAGGGCCGGTACGATCTCACGCGATGTAGTTCGGTAACTACTTATCGTTGCCAAACGACAGGCGCGGCTTATGCCGCACAATGTGAGGGGAGTCGCCGGTGCTGCCGGAACCCGGCGGGTCCGCAGTTTTCCCTGAACGCAACGCGGGGCCGAATGCTACCCGGCTCGGCCTTATCGCCGGGTGCGATCCCCGGAGCGCAGCCCTGGTGGAGCGCCTGTTGCGGATGTCCGTCCGTGCCCTGCCCCAGGCGCGGGTGGCCGGGGAGTTCGCGTTCACCCTGGCCGCGGCGCGCAGGCCGGACGGGGGGTGGCAGGTACATCCCACCGGCAGGAGCCCACGCTACGGGGCCATCGCCGCGCTCGGCCTGATGCGGCTTCCCGAGCAGGACCAGCGCGTGGTACTCGGCGGCGAACGCTGCCACGACTTCGTGGGACGCCTGGCCAAACGGCTGGAGTGGATGACCAACCGCAGCGACGTCGCGCTGCTGTGCTGGGCGGCCGTCGAGGCCGACCACGGCGAATTGCCCCATGCGCTGGAGCGGCTCGCGGAGCTTGACCGGCAGGACGACCCGGTAGCCGTGGTCGCCGCGGCCTTGGTAGTGACGGCGCTGGTCGCCGTGCGCCGCAGCGCGGACGTCGAGCAGCACCTGGCCGCCGCGCGGGACCGCCTGCTGGCCGCTCGCCGTGCCGTCTATCCGCACATGGTTCGCGGCACCACGTCCTGGTACCGCTCGCACGTGGGCAGCTTCGCCGACCAGGTGTACCCGGTCCAGGCCCTTGCGCGCCTGCACGGCAGCGCAGACGACCCCGAGGCGCTGGCCGCGGCGGAATCGGTGGCCGCCGCCATGTGCCGGGCGCAGGGCGAGGCCGGGCAGTGGTGGTGGCACTACGACTCACGTACCGGCGGTGTCATCGAGGGCTACCCGGTCTACAGCGTGCACCAGCACGCGATGGCGCCCATGGCGCTGCAGGATCTTGCCGACGCCGGGGGCCAGGACCGCCTTGAGGCCATCTGCCGCGGCCTGCGGTGGCTCGCGAGGCCGCCCGAGACCAGCGAGGACCTGATCCTCGACGAGCCGCCGGTCGTATGGCGGAAGGTGGCCCGCAGGGACCGCCGCAAGGTGGTGCGCGGGCTTCGCGCGGCATCCACCCGGCTCCGCCCCGGGATGCGCCTGCCCGCGCTCGACCGGGTGTTCCAGCCCGGCCCTGTCGATCACGAGTGCCGGCCGTACGAGCTTGGCTGGCTCCTGCTGGCATGGCTGCCGCCGGCGGCGAGGCCGTGATGAACCGCGACACCGCCGGACTGGTGCAGCGGGACCTGTTCGGGATCGCCGTGGACGGGCTCACCATGATGCAGGCCGTTACCCGGTGCACCGACGCCGTGGCGCACCGGCGTTACCTGTCCGTCGGGATGGTGAACGCGGCCAAGGTCGTCGCGATGCGCAGGAACGAGCGGCTGCGGCAGGCAGTGGGCGGCTGCGGCATGGTGCTGGCGGATGGCCAATCGGTGGTCTGGGCGAGCCGGCTGCTCGGCTCGCCGTTGCCGGAACGGGTGGCCGGCATCGACCTGTTCCTGGAGTTGCTGGCCGAGGCGGCACGACACGCCTACCGCGTGTATTTCCTCGGAGCCCGGCCCGACGTCCTGCGCCGCATGCTGGCCGAGGTCCGCCGCAGGTACCCGGGCCTCGTGGTGGCCGGCGCCCGGGATGGTTATTTCCGGCCGGAAGACGAACACGATGTCGCCGCCGAGATCCGCCGGTCCGCCCCTGATCTGCTGTTCGTGGGGCTGTCCTCGCCGAAGAAGGAGTTGTTCCTGAGCCACTGGGGGGAAAGCACGCGGGCGTGCGTGGTACACGGCGTCGGGGGGTCGTTCGACGTGCTCGCCGGGCTCACTCGCCGGGCGCCCGCCTGGTACCAGGACCACGGCCTGGAATGGCTCTACCGGGCGTGGCAGGAACCCGTCCGTCTCGGCCGCAGGTACCTGACGACCAACGTGTCGTTCATGGCGCTGGTCGCTCGCGAGTTGATCCGACACTCACGGGGAGAGCACTCATGACGACAGTCGTCGTAGCGGGCCTCGGGTATGTGGGCCTGCCGCTTGCGGTGCGCGCCGCGGAGGCCGGCCACCAGGTCGTCGGGTACGACATCGACCCCGGCCGGGTGAAGCTACTGGGGGCCGGGGAGTCATACATCGAGGACGTGCCGTCCGGTCAGCTGACGGCCGTACTGAAGAGCGGAGCGTTCCGGCCGTCGTCGGAGGTCCGAGCGTGCGCTGGCTTTGACGTCGCGGTGATCACCGTCCCCACGCCGCTGCAGGATGGCCTGCCCGATCTCACCTATATCGAGGCCGCCACCCACACGCTGGCCCGGTATCTGCGGCCGGGCGCCACCGTGATCGTCGAGTCAACCTCGTATCCAGGGACGACTCAGGAGCAGGTGCTGCCGTGGCTGGAGGACGGGTCGGGATTGATCGCGGGTACCGACTTCCACCTCGGCTACAGCCCGGAGCGGATCGACCCGGGGAACACCACCTGGACCCTGGTCAGTACCCCGAAGATCGTCTCGGGGATCGACGCCGATTCGCTCGCGGCGGTGCAGGCCTTCTACCGCGGCATCGTCGAGCACACCGTGGCGGTCTCCTCGCCGCGAGAGGCCGAACTGGCCAAGATCATTGAGAACACCTTCCGGCACGTGAACATCGCTCTGGTGAACGAACTCGCGATGTTCGCCCACGGCCTCGGCATCAACGTGTGGGAGGCGATCGACGCGGCCTCCACCAAAGCCGTTCGGGTTCATGCCGTTCACTCCCGGGCCGGGGGTGGACGGCCACTGTCTGCCCATCGACCCGTCCTACTTGTCCTGGCGGGTGGAGCGGGCGCTGGGCCAGAGTTTCCGCTTCGTCGAACTGGCCAACGACATCAACGGCCACATGCCGGACTATGTTGTCCGCCGGCTCATGATGGCGTTCAATGCCCGCAGCCGCCCGGTCAATGGATCGCGCATCCTGCTGCTCGGCCTCGCCTACAAGAAGAACACCGGTGACGCGCGTGAGTCCCCGGCCGTCCGGGTCGCGCAGCTGCTGAAGGCCATGGGAGCGGACGTGCGGGCGGCTGACCCGCACGTCGTGGAGACCGCCGTGGTCGACACGGTGGTAGCGCGGGTTGAGCCGACGCCCGAGGAGATCTCCCGCGCCGACGCGGTGGTCCTGCTGACCGACCACGACGCCTTCGACGTCGCCGACATCAGCAACCACGCGAGCTACGTCCTGGACTGCCGCCGGGTGCTGGCCGGCGAGAACGTCGAGACCCTGTGAGGACTGGGCCGGTGCGGGTCATCTGCGTCGCGGGAGCGCGGCCCAACTACATGAAGGTCAAGCCCGTCATGGACGCCCTCGAGGAACGCGGGGCGGATGTCATCCTCGTCCACACCGGCCAGCACTACGACCCTGCGATGAACGACGTCTTCTTCGCCGATCTCGGGATCCGCCCGCCGGACCATCTCCTCGGCGCCGGCTCGGGCAGCCATGCCACCCAGATGAGCCGGGTGATGACGGCGTTTGAACCGCTGGCCGGGCAGGTCCGGCCGGATGTTGTCGTAGTCGTGGGGGACGTGAACTCGACGCTGGCATGCGCACTCGTCACCGCCAGGTCCGGCGCTCTGCTCGCGCACGTCGAGGCCGGCCTGCGCAGCAGGGACTGGTCGATGCCCGAGGAGATCAACCGTGTCGTTACCGACCGGGTGAGTGACTACCTCTTCGCCCCCTCGGCCGACGCGGTGGCCAACCTGGAGGCCGAGGGGTACCGGGACGACCAGATCTACCTGGCCGGCAACGTCATGGTGGACACGCTGCTGGCGAATCTTGGCCGGGCGGTCGAGGGGGACACGCTGCGGCGGCTCGGACTCAAGCCCCGCGGGTACGGCCTGGCCACGCTGCACCGCCCGGCGAACGTGGACGACCCGGCGGTTCTGGCCACATTGCTTCCCGCGCTCGACGAGGTCGCGCGCATGTGCCCGCTCGTACTGCCGGCCCACCCCCGGACGGCGCAACGACTGCGCGACGCCGATCTCTCCCCGCGGGTGCGCGTCATACCGCCCGCCGGTTACCTCGACTTCGTCGCCCTGGAGGCGTCCGCACGACTCGTGCTCACCGACTCAGGCGGTGTGCAGGAGGAGACCACCGTTCTCGGCGTCCCCTGCCTTACCCTCCGGGACAACACCGAGCGTCCGATAACGCTCACCGAAGGCACGAACCAGCTGGTGGGACGCGATCCGGACCGGATTGTCACCGTGGCGCGCCAGGTGCTCGCGGACCCGCCAGCCCGGCGGCGGCCCACCCTGTGGGACGGCCGCGCCGGGCATCGGATAGCCTCGGCGCTGCTCGACGACGAGGGGGCCCAGGAACGACCACGGCCCACGGACGTTGCGAGCGGACCGGATCCGCACCTCCTGGCCCAGGTATCACCGGACGGCCGGTGACCGCTCGTCCCCCCGGCGACGGAACTAGCGGTGACCGGTCATCCGCCCGGCGACGGAACTAGCCGGTGACCGGTCGTCCCCCCCCCGGCGACGGAACTAGTGGTCTGAAAGAGGAGCCTTCTTCGGCTGCACGTCGAAGGAGCCTCTTACAGACCACTGGCTATTACAGACCACTGGCGACGGCTGGGTTCCTGCCCGCGACCCGTCGGCCGAGGAAGCCCCACAGCATGGAAACCGCCACCACGGCCACGAGTGCGAGCCCGGCAAACGTACGCTTTGGTGAGCCTGCCTGGACGATGGGCCCGGTATCGCCGATGATCTGGGCCGAGATGCGATTGCGCGGCGCCACCCCCGCCTGCGCCTGCCGGGTCGCGAGGAGATGGCGAAGCAACCGCGCCGCGGCGATGAACGTGCGGTGGGCATCGGCCGCGCTCGGCGACGCCGCCGTCAGCGTGGCCAGGGGCCGACTGTAATTCGGATGATCCTCGTTATAGAGGTTGATAAGCACGAGATCGTAGCGGGCGGTTCCGCCTGCTTCACGAATCCTGTGCTGAGATTGCTGGCTCGTCAGGATCTGAGTCATCGCCTCGCCACTCGTGATGACAGACGGGGCAAGCCAGGAGTACGTATTGGGGGCGGCCCAAAATTTTGGCATGGTAAAGATTACGGTCGCGCTCTCGAGATAGGTCGGCGGGGCGCTCTTGATGTCGTATCCCACGCCAGCCGCGAGGACGAGCGCCAGCACTATTGCGGCCAAGCGCAGTCGCTTTTGTGCCGAAATCGGGCGAGGGCTCATTGACCGCCCTCCATCGCATACCCCCATCCGCCGCCTGCCATGGCGATGACTGCAGACATGCTAGGAACGATACCGGAGCGGCGCGACAGGGCAACCATAATCAGCTAAGGCGAGGCACGGGAGCATCTCGTCACTGTAGGCTAAGCCAGATGGGGAGGCCCTGATAACGTCGCCGCCCTGTCCAGGCGGTCATTAGGAATAACGCGGGCGGTAGCATCGGGGCTGCAGATTCAACGCGGGGGCGGGCTTAATGTATTTGTCAGAATCATTTCGTATCTGGCGAAAGCGCCGGTACCTGACCGCGGCGCTCCTCGTGCTGGCGCTGGCCGGCAGCGGCGCCGCGTTGAGTACGCTGCCCCGGACCTACCAGGCGAATTCATCGGTGATCCTGCTCGCGTCACGGACCGCCGCCAGCCCCTATGGCGGGAACCCGTACCTAAGTTTCAGTCCCTCACTTACCCTGGCCGCCGACGCCGTCAGCCGTGAGCTCATGGGCCCGGGCACTGTCCTGAGCCTGGCCGCCCGGGGCTTCTCCGCCTCCTACACCGTGGCGCTTGCGCCCTACACCACGACAACAACCGGGTCCGTCCTGCTGGTCACGGTTTCAGGCAGTGACAAGACCAACGTCGAACGAACGCTCTCCGCCGTGACCCGCGGTATCAGCGTGAAGCTGGCACAGTTGCAGGGGAAAGTCACCCGGTACAACCGGATCCGGGCCGCGACGCTCTCCTTCGCTCCCAAGGCGACCCTCAGCGTGAGCCAGACCGCGCGGTCGCTGGTACCCGTCATAGCGCTGGGACTGCTGCTTGCCCTCGGGATCCCGATCATCGTGGACGGGCAGATCACCCGGCGGCGGCTTCGCCAGGCCGCGAAGCCCCAGGAAGCGGTGACGCCAGAAAGAGCCCCAGACCCCGTCGGCCACCTGCTGGACAGTCGGCGTGGCCGCGCTGAGCGGCGGCGCACGCCGGATTTGTCGCCGGCGCACGGCCAGTCAGGGCGAGGCCCCACAGCAGACGGGTAATTGCCGCCGGCGCACGGCCAGTCAGGGCTGGGCCCCACAGCAGACGGGGTAATTGTTGCCGTCGCACGGCCAGTCAGGGCAGCCCCCACAGCAGACAGAAATTGTCGCCACGGCCAGTCTGGGCAGGCCCCACAGCAGACGCGTAAATCTGCCGTCAAGCAGCCAGCAATTCCCGGCGGTCGGCTCGCTGCCGTGCGCGTGCCAGTCTCCAGGCCGCCCCTACACAGCCGAGCAGCAGGAAGCACAGGCCGGGCGCGATCGAGAACGACAGCGCGTCGAACGTACCGAAGCACACGCCAGCGGCCGCCACGGAGGCGGCCAGGCACTGCGCAAGGTCGCGGCTCTGGGCATCGGCCGCCGCGAGCCGAGCGCTCCGAGCTGTGAACCAGCCGGTCACGAAGAGCGCCAGCAGGGCGAGGAGCCCGACCACCCCGGTCTCGATGAGCGAGATCAGGTACTCGTTGTCGACGAAGAAGTACGTCTGCGGGAAGAACGTCTGGAATCCGTGGCCGAACCACGGGTGCTCGGCGATGAAAGGCGCCGCCGCCGAGTAGGCCCCGGTCCGTGACGCGATGCTCGTGTCCGTGCCGATATGACCGAAGAGCGCGCCGAAACTGCGCAGCATGCTGGGCTTGGCCAGCCACACGATGACGAACGAGGCGAGCAGCACGACGTAGGCACGGCGCCGCTCACGTTTCGGCCAGGTTGGAAAGAGCACGATGCCGATTACGGCGAGCCCGAAGATCGCGGATCGTGACACAGTCATCGGCAGCGCTCCCGCGATGAGGGCCGCCCGCAGCCAGCGGCGGGTCCGCAGCGGGGGGGGGCGCGAAGCGAGCCTGATGGATGGCGAGTGGCAGGCTCATCGCCAGCACTGCGGCGAACTCGAGCGGCTGCGCTGCGGTTGCGATGGCCCGGACCAGGCCACCGCGGTTCATCAAGTCGGTGAACTGCGTGTGCAGGGTCAGGCCCGGGATCGAGACGTATTTCGTGGCGTCCACGCCCGTGAAGAATTCGATTATGCCCAGCGCGGCCATGGCCGTGACACACATGACAACCCGGCGGAGCAGGGCTTCAAGCCGGTCCGCCCGGTCGATGCCGTCCGCGGCCAGCAGCAGGACACCGAGCCACCCTGACAGCACGATGAGGCCACGGTCGGCTCCATTCTGCTGCAGGACCGGCATCGTTGTGCGGTTGGCGGCAACGTAGGCCGCCGCGATGGCGCAGCCAAAGAAGATCGCGGCCACCCGGACCGGCTGCGGCCCCCTGTCCTGCGTGATACCGGGGTGTTGGCGCGCCAGCACATACCAGCACAACAGGATGACCGCGAACAAGGCGGCTGGCGCGCCCGCCGCGCCGAACGACCCGACAACGAGTGACGAGGGGATAATCGTCAGCAGGAATACGTAAGCGGTCAGCAGCGTCACCGCGTCGATTCTGCGGGGTGCGGTGCTTACACCGGCCATATTCTGATCCCCCATCCTTATTTCAAGCACTCTCCGCACGGCAGTCAGATAGCGGGCCGCTGGCGCGTTACCGCGGCATCCGCTGGCGCGTTACCGCGGCATCCGCTGGCCGGAGCAGCCGAGTTCACCGGGACGCCGCGCGGGCCTGAGCAGAGCCAGGGCACCGGACCACGACTCCGGGTGCCCGCGCGGCACTCTCGAAAGCTCGTTGGCGACCGCCAGCCAGTAATAGCACCACGAGGCGAGGGCGCCGTGGCGGCGCCGGTAGAGCCGGACCCGGTTGACAATCTGCATCGCGTGCGTCCGGTGGGTGCGGCCGGACTGCCCGCCAATGTGGACGGCGACCGCGCGTGGCTCGTACCGGGTGAGCAGGCCCGCGTCCCGCGCCCGCAGCGCCAGGTCGGTCTCCTCCGAGTAGAGGAAATACGTCTCATCCCAGCCATTCAGCGTGTCGTAGCACTTCCTTGACATCAGCAGGACAGCACCGAGTGCCCAATCCACGTCCCGCTGCCGAGCGTAATCCGACGGCCTTGTGACGTACTCCGAGAAGAGCGCCAGCTTTGTCCGGGTAAGGCCGAGGGCGCGCAGCAGGGTGGGTTCACGCCGCAATGAGAGTTCAAGCGCGCCCTGCGAGGATCGCACCTGCGGTGCCGCAATGCCCACATTCGGTTCCCGCAGAACTGCCAGGAGGGGAGGCACCGATCCTTCGTGCAGGCGAACATCGGGGTTGAGGACCAGGATTGCCTCCGCCGACATTGCCTCGCGCACCCCGCGGTTAATCCCCCCGGCGTACCCGGAATTGGCTGAACACACGACGCGGCATCCTTCCCGCGCCGCAAGAAGCTCGGCGGTCCCGTCGGTTGATCCGTTGTCAACGACGATCACATCAGCGGTGAGCCCATCGAGGGCCGCTGGCAGTGAGTCGAGGAGATCGCCGACGACGTGAGCGCTGTTATAAGTGACGATGACGACGGCGATGTCGGGCGGCATATGCAGTAGCCTAATGCGTGCCGAGGGCACAATGGATGGCCATCGTCAGGGGCCGGCAATCGCAATGGCTGTTTCATAGCGGGTGTTACTGGCCCAAGCGTTCCCGTACCAGACATTGCCGCTCCCCCTGGGGTCGAAGCGCACGATATGCCCGTAATAGCCGCCATGAGGATAGTAGATTCGGATGAACCGGTTGCCGATTATCACTATGTTGTGGGCCGCCGGGCCGCCAGGGTTCTGGCCGCCGTAGATGGTATAGCCGCCGCCCGCCAGCAGGTTGTCCTCGATAACCCGGTTGGCCTGAACGCCGAAATCCTCGAACAGCCCGATCGCGTCGGTCTGGCGGCGGTCGATGAGGATGGTATTGTGCCGCACCGTCAGGAGTGCCGTTTTCCCGCCGTTGGAGGTGACCCCATTGACATGGTCACCCTGGCGGAAGCCCGGGTCATGGATGTAGCTGTCCTCGATGAGCCCCGCCTCCATCTGTACGCCCGTGGCGGTATGCCAGATGTTGTCGCGCAGGACTCTCGTGCCGGCGCTGTCACCATAGATGTCCTTTACCCCGACCATTAGCCGGGCGGCGCCCGCCTCGGGGCTGTGGATATCCGAGTCCTTGATCGTTACGTCGTGGGCGTGCTGGAGTCCGACCCCAGGTCTCTGCCCGCTAACCTCGATTCCCGGTCCAGGAATTAGGTTGAGGTTTTCCGGGCTGGCTGGTCAGCGTGGCGGAAAGCGGAAGCGCAGGGTGCGGCCGGCCCACCAGGGGATGGGGACCTCGAGGTCGGCGAACCCGGCGTCGATGAGCGCGGGGTGGTGGCTGCGCAGGTGCAGCGCGCAGGTGACGTGGTCGCCGGCGATGTGGAGGGTGCCGGTGGCGTCGAGGAAGTCGCGCCAGATCTTGTCGGGGGTGGCGGTCTGGTAGCGGGACAGCTTGAGGGCGAGCAGCCGGTAGAGGTTGCCGGCGACCACGGTCAGCGTGGTGTCGAGGTCGACGTTGAGCGGGACGCCGCTGGTGAGGGCGTCGAGGTGGAACCCGCCGATGTAGGCGTCCAGCTCGTTTTCGACCATCATCCGCTCGGCGTAGCGGGCGAACAGGTCCCTGGCCGGGGTGGCCAGGTCGTGGGTGATCAGCAGGGTGGGCTCGTCGCGGCCGATGTTCTTGACTGCGATCTGGCGGACCCGGGAGCTGACGCCGGTGAGCTTGACCATGTCCTCGTGCAGGCGGGGCCGGCGGTACCGCCCGGCGCGGGCGATGGTGACGGTCTTCCACGCCGAGGCGGGCAGGGCCGCGAGCCGGGCGAGCTCGCTCTTACCGCGCTGGCGCAGGGTGAGCCAGGCGATGCCGCGGCCGGTGAGCTGCTCGAGGATCTTGTAGGTGGTCAGCTGGGAGTCGAAGACCAGCATGCCGGGCTCGGTTCCTGTCGCCTGCTGCCAGTAGTCGGCGAAGGCGATGATCTCGGCTGCCTGCTCGGCCTTGGTGATGTCGGCGTTGGCGTACACCATCTCGCTGCTGGCGTGGTCTTGGGCGAAGAAGGTGAGCACGGCGCGGGTGCGCTGGGAGCGGCGGGGCACGTAGTGCTTCTCCAGCTGCGCCTGGGTGCCGTGGTGGCGGATGGCGTGGAAGTCGCAGTTGAACCCGTCCTCGCCGGTAGCCAGCCCGAGCGGCCGCAGCGCGGCGACCAGGCCTGATAGCAGTTTCTGGTTACAGTCCCGGCGGACTCGCCAGGAGTAGGTGCCCAGGTGGGTGGCCTTGGGCAGGGCGGTCAGCCCGAGGGTGAACGCCAGGCCCTCATCGTCGGTGAGCGAGCCGACGTGGTGGATGCGGGCCTTGCGGGCGCACTTGGCCAGCAGCAGCGTGCCCACCGACTGCCATGATGACAGCGCCCGGGTCGAGGGGTAGCCAGCCGCGCGGACCAGCCCGGGCAAGCCCAGCCCGGCCATGGCCGGGAACAGCAGCAGCAGCCCGGCGTGATCACAAGGCAGGGACGCCGGGCCCTCCGGCCAGCCGGTCAGCTTCGCGGCCTTGACCACGTCCAGGCGGGCCGGCGGGCCGCGGCGGCCCTCATCGCGGCGGGGCAGCCGGGGAAGGCCCTCGGCCTGGAGGACCTGCCAGACGGTCTGCGCCGCGATGGGCAGCCCCTCGGCAGTGAGCGCGGCGGCGATCTCGGTCACCGAGTGCCCGGCCGCGCGCAGGGCCAGCACCCTGACCCGCAGCTCGCCGGTGGCCTTGCGCGGGCCCTTCGGGCCCGGCTGGGGGTCGGTGAACAGGCTCAGCCTGCCGCGCCGCAGCAAGGTGGCCATCTGATGGACGCTGGCGGTGGAGTAGCCGAACCGGTCGGCGACCTCGGCCGCGGGCATGTCCTCGGTGAAGTAGGCGCGCAGCGCCTCATACCGGCGCTGGGAGGACCCGGCCGGACGGAAGAAGTAGTCCGCGCCCGCTCTCACCTCAACTGATCCTGACAACCTATAACCTGATATGACAGAGCTATAATCACGCACGTCCGTGGAGGGCGCACACCAGCGCGTCAGTGAGATCTATGTAACCTGCGCCCCTGGCCCAGCGCGGACATCCGGCCCCAGCCGGGCACCACGGAACCGTGACACCCAGCAGCCCCCGGATAGTTCCGGGTAATCAGTTGAAGACAGACACGGCCAGCTAACCCGCGTTCCCTCTACCAGCCGAAACTGCCGGCAGCCCCGGCAGCCCGCGGTACCAGATCGACCTCAGACCACCCGCCGGGAATCGAGGCTAACCACGATCCGCACATCCTTGATCGTTACGTGGGACGCGGCCACGCTGACGCTGTAGGGGATGTACAGGCCGCTCAGCACCGCACCGTTGCCATCTACCTGCACCCAGCCGCGAGGGTCGAAGTGCCAGCCCGGCCCGCTGGAGATCTGGCCGGGGACCGACCGCAGCACCACCCCCGCCGGAACTCCCGTGGTCGCCGCGTCCGGGAACCCGCACGGGTGCCGACCATCCCGGCACCCGCCCGGCGCCGGGGCGGATCCGGATGCGGATGCGGATCCGGGTGCGGGCCGAGGCGCTGATCCCGTGGTCCGATGGGGGCGCAGGGTCAGCGTCAACAGGGCGGCCGCCAGGGCGAGGGCGAGGGCAACGGCAACGCCGAGGCCGATTCGGCGGGCCTTCACCGGATTCTGGTTTCTGTGAGGGCGTGTCTCGTGGATCTTGGCCGTCGCGAGCGGCTGTCCGGGGGGCTCGATGCGCTCCTTCCGGGGTGGTCGATGTGACATCGGGTCCCCTCCAGGGTGCTCGATGTCACATCGACTCCTTCCTGCCGGTGTCGGGCTCGGAGTTGTTGCTGGCGGGGCCCCCGGCGCGGCCGCTGCCGCGATGAGCGGTGGCGGCCGGATCCCAGCGCAAGGCGGCGACGGTGGCCCGGTACACCGGTGCGGCGGCGCTTCCCTCCCCGTCCACGGGGAAGTTCGCGATGACGTCCAAGGACGCGGGCAGCGGTCCGGTCGTTTCCTGCGGGACGGGCTCCGGGCGCGGCGCATCGTCCTGGAACGCCGGTGCGTCGGCTGGCTCTCGCGGGTCCTCCCCCTCGCCAGGCGCCCGCCCGGTCAACGCGGGCAGATCCGGGACGGTCCGTGCCGCGGCCACGAGCTCCGGCATGACGGCCTCGGCCGACGTCGCCGCTGAGTCCGGCGCGGGCGCTGAGCTGCCCGGCCCCTGTTGACCAGCAAGTGGCCGCAGCATGGCGAACACCTTCCGCATCCGGGCGATGAGCAGTCCGATGACGGCAAGCAACGCCAGGCCGCTGGCCGCGAGGGCCGTCAGGTAGTTCGGCGCCACCCTCGCCGCGCCCGCGGCGGCCAGGCCCGCCACGGCCGCACCCGTGAGGGGCAGCCACAGCCGCGCGCCCAGGGTGCGCCGCCGGATGCCCACCCTCCTCAGCTCGTGGAGGTACCAGGGGAGGATCACGCAGGCAGCGACGGCGACTTCGGCCGCACTGACACCGCCGATCCCCCCTGCGTGGGCCGCCGCGACGAGCGCCGGGATCAGCACGACGAGCCACGCCAGCTGAACAGTGAAGACGACCCGGGTTCGGGCGAGCACCACGAAGTAGTCGTAGGTCAGCTCGAAGAAGATCCGCAGGGCGGCGAGAAGGGAAAGCCACACAAGCGCCTGAGCCGCATAGAGCCAGCGCACGCCGTAGGCGAATCCGATCAGCGGCACCGCTGATCCGCTGATCATCAGGCACACCGGAAGGGTCACCGCGCCGAGCAGGGCGGCCGCCGACAAGAAGCCCCTGCGCATGGCCGTCTGGTCATGCTGGAGGCGCGAAAACGTGGCCGGGGCGACGCTGCGGACCGGCCGCGAGAAGATGGTGACCGGCCACGCCGCGAGGTTGGCCGCGAGCACGTAGAAACCAAGCGCGGTGGCGCCGAGCATGCGGCCGACAACGAGTTGGTCCACGTTGGTGACGGCGAACACGATGATGGCCGATCCGGCGAGCGGAGTCCCGTACCGCAGCAGCGCACGTGCCCGGGCCCGGTCGAAACCGAAGCGCAACGGCTCGGGCGCGAACGCCACATACAGGCCACAGGCAGCCACGGCGCCGGTTATCCGGCCGAGCGCCAGGCTCATCGCGCCGAGCCCCGCCCAGGCCAGGCCCACGGACACGGCCGCGCCGAGCCAGTTGTTGACCTGGTCCGCGATCATCTTCCGGTCTTGGCGGAAATGCCGCTCCAACAATGCGACCGGCGTGGCAGTCACCCCGTCCAGGATGACGCTGAGTGCGAGTACCCGGATGACGCCGGTCGCCGCGGGCGCCCCCATGGCCGCGGTGTAGGCAGGCGCGCCGACGAAACAGCCGACGTAGACGGCGACGCTGGAGACCACGGAAATGGTCGCGACGGTCGGCGCGATCTCGGCCGGATCGCCAGGCCAGCGGACGATGGCCAAGCCCACCGAGAGGTCGTTGAAACTCAGCACGGCCAGCAGCGCGACCCACGCGACAGCGTAGGTGCCGAACGCGTGCGGGCCGAGAAGCCGGGCGAGCACGATCCCGACCCCCATCGTGCCGAGCCTGCCCAGCGCATTGCTGGTGAAATTCCAGCCCAGCGCCCGGCTCGCCCGGCCCGCCAGGGTGCCCTGGTCCGCCAGCCGGAGCCTCATGCTGGAGGACATCCCACGAGATCCACCTCAGTTCGGCGCCATGTTTAGGAACACGATATCCATTCACGGGAAAGTATGCCGGCTTACCCCGGATAAGTTCGGCACCGGTGTGGTCGAATGTCGCTCTGTCCCGGTTGCTCATGAATTTAATACTTATATCTAGCTAATAGTCGAAAAGACAGGAGCGCAATCCTCGTGGATTTCTGAATTACTCTCCTCGTGTGCCAGAATTCCCGCACACATGCCGCCGTCGTCGTCCATACTTTTCCGGTGTGACGACCGTCGTGATTCCCGCGCATAACGAGGGCCAGGTGATCGGGCGCCTGCTCGGGCAACTTGTTCCCGCCGCGCCCCCGGGCGAGCTGAGAGTAATTGTCGTCGCCAACGGCTGCACCGATGACACGGCCGAGGTGGCGGCTTCTTTCGGCCCCCGTGTCCAGGTTCTGTCCATTCCAGTCGCCTCCAAGCACGAGGCGCTCGCGGCCGCGGACAGCGCGACCAGAGATTTCCCGCGGGTCTATGTCGACGCGGATGTCGAACTGCGGACCGAGGACGTCCGGGCGCTGGCCGCCGCGCTCCGGGAGCCCGGGGTGCTCGCCGCGGCCCCGGAACGGGTGCTGGCCCTGGCCGGGAGGCCGTGGCCGGTGCGCTGGTTCTACGACGTCTGGACGCGGCTGCCGGAAGTCCGGCGCGGGCTGTGGGGCAGGGGCGTGATCGCTTTGGATGAGTCGGGCCAGCGGCGTGTCGCCGGCCTGCCGCCGCTTCTCGCGGACGACTTTGCCGCCTCGCTGGTGTTCGCCCCGCACGAGCAGAGCATCGTGACTGGTGCGCATGTCGTGGTCCACACGCCACGGACGTTTGGGGACTTGCTGCGCCGCCGGGTCCGCGCCGCGACGGGGATTGCCCAGATCGAGCGGGCAGAGCGTCTGCCCCGCATTACCTCGCGAACGCGGATGTCTGACCTGGCCGCGATCATCCGTAGCGAGCCGCGGATGGCTATGCGGGTCGCGTTCTTCCTGTCGGTGGCCGTTGTGTCCCGGCTGCGGGCACGTCGCGCGGTGGGGCGAGGCGACTACTCCACCTGGCTGCGGGACGAGAGCAGCCGCCACGGCTCGGCGGCCCGCGCGACCGGTGGCCACGCCCCAGGCGAGGGACGGCAACCCGAATGTCTCTGATCCCGTCTGCGCCCGGTCAGTGGGACGGGTTGCTCGTGCTCTGTGCGGCGAACAACTACGACGGCGCCAAGGTGGCCGACTGGCACTTAGCGGCGCAACTGTCCAGGCTGGTTCCGGTGCTCTATGTCGACCCGCCGATGTCACGGCTGACCCCGGCCCGGCATCCCGAAGCGGCCGGCGCGCTGCGGAGCCCGCGGCTGCGGCTGCAGAAGCCGGGCCTGGCCCGGCTCACACCGGTGGTGCAGCCTTTCCCATCCCGGCGCGGCGCAGCCGGGATGACCAGCGCCCTTACCCGTCGCTACCTCGGCCGGGCCACTGCCCGGCTGGGCGGCCGGGTCCGGGCCGTCATCTCCGGCTGGCCGCAGTATCCGGTGTTCGGCAGCTGCGCGGAGCAGGTCCGCGTCTACTGGGCTCAGGACGACTTCGTCGGGGGGGCCGACCTGCTCGGCTTGAACGCCAGGCTGCTCGACCGGCGAGAACGGCGGGTCGCCGCCAGTGCCGACCTCGTCGTGGCGGCCAATCCGGTCGTGGCCGATATCTGGCGCAGCCGTGGACTCGACCCGGTCCTCGTTCCCTACGGTACCGACGTGGATGCCTACCGCGATATCGAGCAGGCCCCGGTGCCATCCGATGCCTGGCTCCCGGCCCCGGTCGCCGGCTTCGTCGGCCGCATCAACGATCGCACGGACCTGAGCCTGCTTGAGGCCATCGCTGACCGGGGCCGGTCCCTCCTGCTGGTCGGCCCGAAGGACCCCGTCTTCGAGCCGGAACGGTTCGACGCCCTGCGGCGACGGCGCAACGTCCGCTGGGTCGGCCCGAAGCCCTTTGAGGCCCTGCCCGGCTACTTCCGGGTGTTGGACGTGGGCGTGGTGCCCTACCGGGATAGCCCGTTCAATCGCGGCAGCTTTCCCCTGAAGACACTGGAGTACCTGGCCGCTGGCCGGGCCGTGGTAGCCACCGATCTGCCTGCCGTCCGCTGGCTCGCGACCGACCTGGTCAGTGTCGCCACCACGCCGCCGGCCTTCGCCGATCAGGTTGACCGCTTCTTGGCCCAGCCCAGGACGCCGGACATGCTGGCGCGCCGCCAAGCGTTCGCAGCGCGTCACAGCTGGGCCCGCAGGGCCGCCGATATTAACGAAGCCATCGCCGGCCGGTGAAGCAGCCATCCAGACGCATGCAGACCGAATACAAGAAACACAGCTATGAACGTTCAAAACGGATTTTTGCACCCGAGTCATTCACGCGGTCATCCGGCCGACATGGTTGCCAGGAACAGCCGTGCGGCTCACCCCCCAAGAAGGCGGCGTACCTTGAAATGTTATCTTGACCTGGCCGAAAAGTGCTGCGAGCTATTAGCGGTACCGAGCCAGCATAATTTCGGCAGGTTTCCGCAGGGTTGCTCCTTTATCCGGACGATATTGGACACGCCCGAGGCTCAGCCGCGGAACCGGGGGTTATTTATTTGAGGTGGTCGCCATGCCGCGCGGGGATGCAGCGGCGGGCGAACAAAAGCACGAAGGAGTGCGGGGGACGGAATGAGCGTGACCGGCAACACTGTCGATGCTGACTGCCCTCCGGAGGTCCGCGGCCGTCGGCCGCGCTGGGTACGAGGGCATGGACGGCCGGCTATCTTCGCCGGGCAGCCCTGGCTGACTGCGTGTGTGCGTTCACGGCGGGCGTGCTGGCGGCTCAGATCCGCTTCGGGGGCCACGGCTACCTGCCGATCGATTACCTCGCTTTCACCGTCGCGCTGCCTATCTTGTGGTGGGCGGCAGTGCTGCTGGCCGGCGGGTATGACGACCGGTTCATCGGGCTCGGCTCTGATGAGTTCCGCCGTGTCCTCAATGCCGCGGTGAGCCTGACCGCGGGGGTGGCCGTTTTCTCCTACGCGGCCAAGCTCAATCTCAACCGCGGTTACATGGTGATCGCCCTGCCATCAGCGACCGTCCTCGACCTGACGGTCAGGTACTGGCTCCGCAAGCGCCTGCACAGGCTGCGCCGGCGTGGCTCCTGCACCCGGCGGGTGGTCGCGGTCGGCCACGCGGCCGCGGTCGCCGACCTGGTGACCACGCTGCGCCGGGACAGCTACCACGGCCTCTCAGTGGTTGCCACCTGCCTGGCCGGCGCAGCCGAGGCGGATGACGTGGCGGATGTCCCGGTGGCTGGTGAACTGGGTAGCATCACGGCCGCCGTGGAGCGGTTCGGCGCCGACACCGTGGCGGTACTCGCCTGCCCCGAGATGGACGGCATGCGCCTGCGTGAACTGGCCTGGGAGCTGGAGAAAACAGGCACTGACCTATGTGTCGCGCCGGCCTTGCTGGACGTCGCCGGTCCGCGGACGACGATCCGCCCGGTTGCCGGGCTGCCGCTGCTGCATGTCGACCACCCAGAGTTGGCCGGGGGAAAGCAGGTCCTCAAGAGCGTGTTCGACAAGGCTTTCGCCGCGTCCGCGCTGATCCTGCTCGCGCCACTATTCGCCGCGATAGCGCTGGCGGTCAGGTTCGCCGACCATGGCCCGGTGTTCTTCCGTCAGACCAGGGTCGGCAAAGACGGCCGTGACTTCACCCTCTACAAGTTCCGGACCATGGTGATGGACGCCGAACAACGTAAGCACGTGCTCGCCGCGCACAACGAGGCGAGCGGGTCGCTGTTCAAGATCCGCCGGGATCCGCGGGTCACCCGCCCAGGGGCGTGGCTGCGCCGCTGGTCCCTCGACGAGCTTCCCCAGCTGGTCAACGTACTCCTTGGTGACATGTCCCTGGTCGGGCCCAGGCCAGCACTGCCCGAGGAGACCGCCCGCTACGGCGACCACATGCGGCGCAGGCTCGCGGTCAAACCGGGCATCACCGGCCTGTGGCAGGTCAACGGCCGGTCAGACCTCCCATGGGAGGAAGCGGAAAGACTCGACGTCCGCTACGTCGAGAACTGGTCGTTCGCTCTTGACCTGCAGATTCTCTGGAAGACCTGGTCGGCGGTCGCCCGCGGGTCGGGAGCCTACTAGCGGTCTGTGCCTTGGACCCGTGAAAGGCCAGTGTCACCTGCCTGTCGGTGATGGCAGGTGACGCTGGCGGGCGGTGACGCTGGCGGGCGGTGGTGTGGGTGTGGGTGGTGTGGGTGATGTGGGTGTGGGTTTGGGTGGTGTGGGTGACGTGGGTGGTGTGGGTGGTTCAGTGGGTGGGTGGGGGTGGTGGTTAGGGGGCGGGGATGGCCAGGCCGGTGGTGTCCCAGGTGTTGGCGGTCCAGGTGTTGCCGGTTCCGGTGGAGCTGTAGGCGGCGGCGGGGCCGTAGGCGCCGCCTTTGGGGTAGTAGATGGTGGCGACGCGGTTGCCGGTGACGCGGATGCCGGTGGGTGCGGGGGTGCCGGGGTTCTGGCCGCCGTAGATGGGGTAGCCGCGGAGCGGTCGATGTAGATGGTGTTGTGGGTGATGGTCAGCAGGGTGGTGACGCCGCCGTTGGAGGTGACGCCGTTGACGTGGTCGCCGGGCAGGTAGCCGGTGTTGTGGATGTAGTTGTCGGCGACGAGGCCGGATTCGAGCTGGACGCCGGTTTCGGCCTGGGAGATGTTGGTGCGCAGGACGGCCAGGCCGGTGCTGTCGCCGTACATGTCCTTGACGCCGGCCAGCATCCGGCCGGTGGTGGCGTTGACGCCGGTGATGGCGCAGTCCTGGATGGTGAGGCCGTTGGCGTGCCGGACGCTGATGCCGGGCTGGCCGCTGGTGGTGACCTGGACGTCCTTGATCATCACGCCCGGGGCGGTGACGTTGATGTTGTAGGGGATGGACAGCCCGGACAGGACCGCGCCGGCGCCGTCGGCCTGGACCCAGCCGCGGGGGTCGAAGTGCCAGCCGGGGCCGGAGGAGACCTGGCCGGGGACGGTTTTGAGGGTGGTCCCGGGGGTGATGCCGGTGTTGGTGGCGTCCGGGTAGCCGCAGCTGCTGGGGGCCGCGGCGCAGCCGGCCGGCGCCTGCGGGGCGCCGGTGGCCGCCGACGCGGCGCCGGAATAGGCGACGCTGAGCCCGGCGGCGAGGGCGGCGACACCGGCGGCGCCGGCCAGCGCGGCAGCGGCGCGTCTCTGGAGGGCCATGGCTATTGTTTCCCGCTTTCATGTCATCTTTGTGTTGTTATCCCTACTCTCCGTGATTTGAGAGGTGGTTCCCAGAGGCGCTAGCCCCATCCCGGACGGGGCATTATCCCCGTCCTGGGCGGGGCATTGTCCCCGCCCGGCCAGCCCGGTCCAGACGGCCCCGGTACACCAGCCCAGGCCGCCCAGCCCAGGCCACCCAGCCCCGCAGGCCCGCGCACGGGCTGGGGGATGGCGGCTTGGGCCGCGTCTAGAGGGCCAGAGGGCTGTCGGGGAGATCCTCGCGGCGTACCCGGATGGTGATGAGCGTGACTATGAGGGCGAGCACGGTGGCGCCCGCGCCGATGGTCAGGCCGGCCGTCACCCCGGCCGACAGGGCGTGGTCGTAGACCGGGCTGCCTGGCCTGGCCAGGGCGGCGTGCCTGGCCAGGGCGGCGTGCCCGGCCAGGGCGGCGTGCCTGGCCGCGGTGGCGTGCCCGGCCAGGGCGGCGTGCCTGGCCGCGGTGGCGTGCCCGGCAGCTACCCGGCTGAGCGAGTCTCTGACGTGGTGGTTGACGACCGTCCACGCGACGCCGCCGATGACCGCTAGGCCCACGGCGCCGCCGACCTGCTGGCCAGCGTTGAACATGCTGGAAGCCACGCCCGAGTGCTCGTCGGATATCCCGGCGACCAGGGTCATGGTGAGCGGGACGAAGATCAGGCCGACCGCCGCGGCGAAGACGAGCAGCGGCAGGCAGATGCCCGCCAGGTAGTGGCTGTTCTCATGAACGCGGGAGAGCCAGAACATACCTACCGGGGCGATAGCGGCCCCGATGGTCATCGGCACCCGCGCGCCGAGGCGCGGGACCATCTTGGAGCAGATGGCCGCGACCACGATGAAGCCGCCGACGAACGGCAGATAGGCGAGGCCGCCGCGCAGGGCGCTGTACCCCCACGCGACCTGGGTGAACAGTGTGAGGAAGAAGAACATGCCGAAGAAGGTCGAGGCGAGGCAGAGCAGGATCAGGTACACGCCTGCCCGGTTCCGGTCGGCGAAGATCCACAACGGCAGCAGCGGCTGCGCCGAGCGTGCCTCGACGACCACGAACGCGATCAGCGCCACGGCGGCCCCGCCGAGGGCCAGGATGGTGGGCGCGTCACCCCAGTGCGATACGCCGTCAGGACCGGTCGCCCCGCGGGTCAGGCCGTAGATGAGCAGGGCGAAGCCGAGTGTGCCGGTGACAGCGCCGGGCAGGTCCCAGCGGCGCGGATGACGCTGCGATTCGGGTAGCACGTAGCGGGCGCCGAACGCGAGCAGCAGGCCGAGGGGCACATTGACGAAGAACACCCACCGCCACGAGACGTAGGTCGTGAGGAGCCCGCCAGCGATCAGGCCTACGCCGCCGCCCATCCCGGTCATCGCCGCGTACACGCCGAGCGCGCGGGTGCGCGCCTTGCCCTCGGGGAAGGTGATCGCGATCAGCGACAGCGCGGCGGGCGCCGCGACCGCCGCGCCGACGCCCTGCAGGACCCGGGCGGTGATCAGTAGCCACGAGTGCGTGGCGAAGCCGCCGAGCAGCGACGCGAGGGTGAAGAACAGAATCCCGGCGCTGAACATCCGGCGCCGGCCGAGGATGTCACCCGATCGCCCGCCGAGCATCAGCAACCCGCCGAAAGCCACGGCGTAGCCGGTGACCACCCATTCCAGGCCGGTGCCGGAGAAATGCAGGGCCTGCTGGATATGCGGCAGGGCGGTGTTCACGATCAGCTCATCGAGCACCAGCATCAGCTGGGCCATGGAGATCACCACGAGGGCGAGTCCCAGGCGACGGGTTCGTTCTGGAACAGCGGCGTCGAGCGGCGCGCGAGTCGGCGCGGTATTGGCGGTATCTGCAGCCATGGGAATCTTCCTCCCTGGAGAAGGGCGCAAGGGGCTGGCGCCGCGGCCGGAATGGCCCGGCGGACGTTGCTTGACGGTGATCGGGGGCGAGGCGTCGCCCGGACGGGTGCGCTAGCCGGCCGGCCCCTCGCCACGCGAGAACACGTTGATCAGGTTCCCCTCCGGATCCCTGAAGATCATGCTGCGGTTTCCCCAGGGCTGGGTCGTCGGCGGCATGATCCATTCGACGCCGAGGGCGTCGATCCGCTCGTACTCCGCGTCGACGTCGTCGACCACGAAGTCGAGGATGATCTCATCCCGGGGTTCCGGGCTCCCGGGCCGCGCCGCCTGGCGTTCCCGGTACTCGGTGAATCGCCGCTTGGAGAAGCCGACCGACATCGCGCCGGCCGGCACCTCGACGTAGTACTCGTTCAGTGCCACCGACGTCCCCACGAGGCGGGCGTAGAACGCGGCGAGCCCCTCGACGTTGTTGGTCACGATGCGACTCTGGACCAGTTCCATGTCATGCCCCCGGGATGTCCAGCTCGGTGGCCGCGTAGTTGAGGAAGTACGCCGTGAAGACCGTCAGGCCCAGGTAGGCGAATGCCTCGGCGAGCTGTTCGCTGCTCCAGCCGCTGCCGGTGGCCCGGCCCCAGGTCACGTCGCTGACGTGCCCGGAGTTTGCCGCAGCCTCCCGCACCACGCCGATCAGCGTGTCGGCCTTCTCCTCGTCCAGGTTCTTGCCGGCGAGCAGCGCGTCCACCTGGTCGCGGCGCCACCCGGACCGCAGTGCGAGCATCGAGATGATGGCCAGTGCGTACTCGTTGCCATCGACCACGGCTGTCGCGAGCATGAGCGCCGAGCGTACTTGCGGGTCCAGCGTTCCGTTCCGGCCTGCCGCCCGCCTGATCGAGGTGTATGCATCGAGGACGACAGGAGCGTGGGCCATCTGAGCGTGCATGTTGAGCAGCCGTCCCGTCGGCGAGAACTGGAGCATGTCTTCCAGCAGCGGCCGCGCGGCCTCCGGAGCGTCCTCGATGGTGTGGCCAGGTATGCGGGTCATGGGTATCCCCTTCATCGCCGGGGTGCTGCGCCCGGGTCTATGGCACGTCACAGGCAAGGACGGTGCATAACGGGGAAAAGTGACACCGGGTCTCAGGCGGTCCCTCCGTGTCACAATCCGCCGTGCTACGTCGTCCAGACCAGTGCGACAACCCTCAAGGAGGATGCGAGATGCACGCGGAAAAGGACGCCGGGAAGATCAGCCAGGCGTACCAGGATCACCGTCCGTACCTGGTGAACCTCGCGTTCCGGATGCTTGGGGAGATCGGTGCCGCTGAGGACGTCGTGCAGGACGCATTCTCCCGCCTGATGCGCGCGGACTTCGCCGAGATCGAGGACGAACGCGGCTGGCTGATCGTGGTGACCAGCCGGCTATGCCTGGACCAGATCAGGTCGGACGCACCCACGACTCCAGCGAGATCGAGTTCGTCGCGCCGCCTGCCCAGGCCGCGCTGGCCGATCCGGCCGACCGGGTCACGTTCGATGACGGCGTCAGGCTGGCCCTGCTGGTCGTGCTGCAGCGGCTCAGCCCGGCCGAGCGGGTCGTCTTCGTCCTGCACGACATCTTTCAGATGCCGTTCGACACCGTGGCGGAGACCGTCGGCCGGACCGCTCCGTCCTGCCGCCAGCTGGCCAGGCGGGCCAGGCAGAAGATCTCCGCGAGCCAGGGCGGCGTCCGCCTCGATGTTGCTTCCTCCGAGCATCACCTGGTCACCGAGAAGTTCATCGCCGCCTGCGCGAACGGTGACCTCAGCGGGCTGCTCGAGGTGCTCGCCCCGGACGCGTGGGGCGACGTCGACCTGGGCCCGGACGCGAGCAGGTCCCCCGCGGTGGCGGTCGGCGCCGAACGCGTCGCCAGGAACTTGCTGCGTTTCTGGGGGCAGGGCGCCACGCTGGTTTCCCATCCGGTCGGCGGCCAGCCCGCGGTGCTTGGCTTCGTCGGCCGCGAACTCGCCGGAGTGCTGGTCTTCACCATGCGCGGCGAGGCGATTCAGTCGGTCCACGTCATCGGCGACCCCCGCAAGCTGGGCTTCCTCAGCTCGCAGCTGTCCACCACCGCCTAGCGGTTAAACCGCCGGACCTCGCGGCGTCACTATTCACGAACCTCTCTCGTCCTTACCGTTGCCGCTGGTGGCCAGTGATCCACCGCGACGGAAGGAGCAAGAAGATGAATATCAATTCCGGGCGGGTAGCTCTGGGGGCTCAAGACACTCTTGAGCCGGTCGCGCCTTCG
>WNFD01001467.1_pt1 | contig 23819 bp, 27 predicted proteins | sample 5400491 | NCBI WGS metagenome assembly WNFD01 (sample SAMN13153343, study PRJNA577476) | soil metagenome | isolation source: 120 cm saprolite under Douglas fir tree site 2 hole 2 replicate 2 | place: USA:California | collected 2015-04-18
TGCTCTTCACCGGCGGCGACCGCTTCGCCCACGATCTGGCCGTCGGCATCCCCCCGCTCGCCGGCCTGCAGCGCGCCCGCGAGCTGCCCGGCATGGACGCCGCCGCCGACCTCACCAAGTTCTCGCTCGCCGCACTGGGGCGCGAGCGCAACCGTGCGCATCACGCCCTCGACGTGGCCTCCGAGCTCGCCGCCGAGCTCGGCGCCCGCGTCCAACAAGGAGAGATCCGATGACCCGATTCCGGAACGCGCTGCTCGTCCTCATCGCCGGCGCCGTCGCCGCGGGGCTCCTGGCCTCCGCCGGCCCCGCCGAGGCTCAAAAGCGGGGCGGCACGCTCACCATCGTGCGCCCCACCGATCCCGTCTCGCTGGACCCGAATCTCGAGACCACCGCCCCCGGGGCGTGGGTGTACTTCAACATGCTCGAAGGGCTGCTGACCCTCGACGCGAAGATGCAGATCCAGCCCTCCCTGGCCACCTCCTACGAGGTGATGTCGCCGACGAGGGTGCGCTTCAAGCTCCGACCCAACGTGAAGTTCCACGACGGCACCCCGATGAACGCCGCCGCGGTGAAGTTCACCTATGACCGCGCGCTCAAGGGTACCCCGCCCGCGCGCTGGGCCAGCCTCGCCGGCTCGCTGAGCGGGGCCGAGGTGGTGGACGACCTCACCGTCGACATCGTCACCCGGGAGCCCTATGGCCCGGTGCTCCGCACGCTCGCCATGTACTGCATGGGCATCGTGTCGCCCACCGCGGTGGGCAAGCTCGGCGCCGACTTCAGCCGGGCGCCGGTGGGGACGGGGCCGTTCAAGTTCGTGGAGTGGAAGACCAACACCCACGTGATCATCGAGCGCTTCCCGGACTACTGGGGCGACAAGGCGCTCCTCGACCGCGTGATCTTCAAGGTGGTGCCGGAGGAAGGCGCCCGCATGATCGCGCTGCAGACCGGGGACGCGGATATGGTGCTGTTCCCCTCGCCGGCGCTGCTGCCCGCGCTCCGCCGCGACCCGAAGTTCACCGTGCACGAGACGACCGGGATCCGCGTGGTCTTCGCGGGGCTGCACGCGGGCATGGCGCCGCTGGACGACGTGCGGGTGCGCCAGGCGCTGCTGCACGCGGTGGACCGGAAGGCCATCCTCGACAACATCATGGAGGGCTCGGCGGGTCCCGCGATGGGCGTGCTCGCGCCCGGCGTGTTCGGCTACAAGGACATGCAGCTGGACCGGGCCTATCCGTTCGATCGCGCGAAGGCCAAGGCGCTGCTCGCCCAGGCGGGCTGGACGCCGGGATCCGACGGGATCATGCAGAAGGGCGGCCAGCGCCTCTCGCTCTCCTGGCTGGCCGCGCGCGGCCGCTATCCCAAGGACGGCGAGATCACCGAGGCCATCCAGGCCATGTTCAAGGACGTTGGGGTCGAGGCCAAGGTGCAGGTGCTCGAGTGGGCGGCGGTGTTCCAGCAGGTGCGCGGCAACCCGTTCAATCATCACATGTTCACGCTGGGCTGGGTGACCTCGAACGCCGACGCGGACTACTCCCTCTACGCGCTCTTCCACAGCAAGCAGGTGCCGCCCGCGGGCTGGAATACATCTCGTTATGCGAACGCGCGAGTCGATACGCTCGTGGAGCAGGCGCGCCGCAGCCTGAACCAGTCGGAGCGCGAGAAGCTCTATTTCGAGGTGCAGGACATCCTGGCCAAGGAGATGGTGTGGATCCCGGTGTACACCACCAAGGAGATCGTGGCCACCAAGACGGCGGTGAAGGGCTTCACCATCCATCCGGTGGAGTACAACCTCTGGCTGGGGAAGGCCTGGCTCGACAAGTAGCTCGCTCGCGATGCTGACGTTCCTGGTCCGGCGCCTGATGCTGGCGGTGCCGGTGCTGCTGGGCGTCGTCTTCGTGGTCATGCTCACCGTGGAGCTGATTCCGGGCGACGCGGTGGCCCTGATGCTGGGGGAGCACGCCACCCCGGAGGCGGTGGCGAAGCTCCGCGACTACCTCGGGCTCGACAAGCCGATGCTGGTCCGCTACGTGGAGTACGTCGGGCGCGTGGCGCGGGGCGATCTCGGGCGCTCCATCCAGCAGAACCGCCCGGTGGTCGACGAGCTGGCCGACGTCTGGCCCGCCACCCTCGAGCTCACGGTGGCGGCGCTCCTGATCGCCGCGGTGGTGGGCGTGCTCGCCGGTCTCGTGTCGGCGGTGTGGCCGACCTCGCTCTTCGACGCGGTCGCCCGCATCGGCTCTCTGTTCGGGCTCTCCATGCCCGTGTTCTGGACGGGCCTGGTCCTCATCGTGGTGTTCGCCTTCTGGCTGTCCTGGCTCCCGGTGGGCGGCGCGGGCACGCCCGCCCACCTCGTGCTGCCCGCGGTGACGCTGGCCCTGCCCTCGGTGGCCATGGTCGCGCGCATGACGCGCTCGAGCGTGCTGGACGTGCTCCGCGAGGACTACGTGCGCACCGCGCGGGCCAAGGGCGTGGCCGAGCGGCTCGTGGTGTCCAAGCACGCGCTCCGCAACGCGGCCATCCCCATCCTGACCCTGCTCGGGCTGCAGGCCGGGCAGCTCATGGGGGGCGCGGTGCTGACCGAGACGGTGTTCGCGTGGCCCGGCCTCGGGCGGCTCATCGTCAAGGCCATCTTCGCCCGCGACTACGTGCTGGTGCAGGGGGCGGTGCTGGTGTTCGCGGTGGCCTTCGTGCTCATCAACCTCGCGGTGGATCTCGCGTACGGCGTGCTGGATCCGCGCGTGTCGCGGCAGGGCTAGCGGGTGGCCATCTCCGCCGCGGCCGCGCTGCACGCCGCCGCCGCGCCCCTCGTCGACACTGGGCGGCTCAGCGCCTGGGGCGAGTTCCGGCGGAATCGCCTCGCGGTCGCGGGGCTGGCCATCGTGGCCCTGCTCCTCATCGCGGCCCTGGGCGCGCCGTGGCTCGCGCCCTTCGATCCCGCGAAGCAGAGCCTGATCGAGAAGCGGGCGAAGCCGGGCGGGAAATTCCTCCTCGGCGCGGACGAGTTCGGGCGGGACATCCTCTCGCGCGTGATCTACGGGAGCCGCGTCGCGCTGATCGTGAGCGTGCTGTCGGTGGCGGTGGCCCTGTCGCTGGGGCTCACGCTCGGCTGCCTGGCCGGCTTTCTCGGCGGCTGGACCGACGTCCTGGTCATGCGGGCCACCGAGGTGCTGCTGGCCTTTCCCTACCTCCTCCTCGCCATCGCGGTGGTGTCCGCGCTCGGCCCCGGCGTGTTCAACACCACCCTCGCGGTGGGCATCTGGGGGGCGCCCACCGTGATCCGGGTGGTGCGCGGCGCGGTGCTGGTGGCGCGGGAGACGGAGTACGTGAGCGCGGCGCGGGCGCTGGGCGCCACCGCGCTGCGGGTGCTGACGCGCCACGTGCTGCGCAACGTGCTCCCCACCGTCATCGTGTACTCCACCCTCTTCATGGCGAACGCGATCCTGGTGGAGGCGGCCCTGTCCTTCCTGGGGCTGGGCGTGCAGCCGCCCACGCCGTCGTGGGGGCTCATGGTCTCCACCGGCCGCGACCTGCTCCTGGTGGCCCCGCACGTGGCGACCATCCCGGGGCTGGCCATCCTCGTCGCGGTGCTGGGCTTCAATCTCCTCGGCGACGGGCTCCGCGACGCGCTCGACCCGCGCCTGCGGGGCCGGATCTGATGCGCCTCGACGGCCGGACGGCCATCGTCACCGGGGCCGCCAACGGCATCGGCCGCGCCATCTGCCTGGGCCTGGCGCGCGAGGGCGCGGCGGTCTGGGGCTGCGACCTGCTTGGGCCGGAGCTCGAGGAGACCCGCCGGGCGGTGGATGCCGCCGGCGCGCGCCCGGGCCGCGCCGCGACGCCAGCCCGGGCCGCGATCGTGGACGTGCGGAGCCCGAACGCGGTCCGGGACTTCGTGGCGCATGCGGAAGGAGAAACCGGTCGAATAGACGTGCTCGTCAACACCGCGGGCGGCGTGGCCGGCCAGGTCATGCGGCCGGTGGACGAGGTGTCGGACGCCGACTGGCGCGTGATCTTCGAGATCAACCTGGACGGGGCCTTCCACTTCACCCGCGCGGTGGCGCCCGCCATGAAGCGCGCCGGGCGCGGCGCCATCGTGAATATCTCCTCGGGGGCCGGCCGCTCCTATAGCCTCACCGGCATCCAGGCCTACGCGAGCGCCAAGGCCGGGCTCATCGGCTTCACCCGCCAGACCGCGCGCGAGCTGGGCGCGCACGGCATCCGCGTCAACTGCGTGGCGCCGGGCTTCGTGCGCTCCAACCCCGCCTCCGAGCGGCAATGGCAGGCGATGGGCGAGGCGGGCCAGCAGCGGCTCGTGGACTCCATCGCGCTCCGCCGAATCGGCACCCCCGAGGACATCGCCCGCGCCGTCCTCTTCTTCTGTGGGGACGATGCCGGGTACGTCACCGGCCAGACCATCAGCGTCGACGGCGGCATGTGGATGCTGGGCTGAGGCGCCGCGGTCGCTACTTACCACGGCGAAGGCGCTGGACGCTGACCACCACGAACACGACCAGGAACACCCACATCAGCACCGCGCCGAATCCGAAGACGGCCCGGCCGACGGTTTCGTCCCCGGGGCCCCGGCCGACGAAGGGGAGCGTCACGGTGAAGGCTCGGGGGCCCGGGCCGAAGGCGATCCAGGTGGTGATCGCCGCCAGGTTGCGGATGATCCCGAGCCCGAGCAGGTACTGCGTCAAGCGGACCCATCGCGGCGTTCCAGCCGGCAGGTCGCCGTCCGGGCCGACGCCGCCCGCCACCGCGTAACCCACGATGACCGCGCCGCCACAGAGCGCGAACATGAGGCCGGCGCAGGCCACCACCCAGCGGGGAGCCTCGAGCGATGCCTCGGCGCCGGGCACAAGGCCCACGGCGAAGAGGACGAGCAAGAACCCCGCGGCGGTGATGACGAGACCCAGCGCGACGGCGGCCCTCGGCGAAAGCGACGTCGCGTTCACGGACCTTGTCGGACGCCTAGGGGCCGGGGCCGACCAGGCGCCAGACGCCATTCTCGCGGCGGGCCACGTCGGGCTCGCGCTCCCACGCGAGAGCGGAGGCCCAGACCCCGATGCCGCGCACGCGTCCCGAGAGCTCGCCGGTCGAGTAGACCCACGCCGCGCCGTCCACCAGGCGCACCTCGTCCACGCGCGCGCGCGCACCGTGTCGTAGATGGTGAACATGGCCAGCAGGTGCTCGCGGAGCGAGTGCTTGGTGAACGGGCCGTTGCGGTACTGCTCGGACACGTGGGCGAGGACGCCCCCCAGGTCCAGCGCCTGGAAGCGCTCGGTGGCGGCAGCCAGCGCCTGTTGCAGCTCCCGCGTCACCGGCTCCGGTGCGGGCGCGCCGGGCGAGGGGGTCTGGGCGCGGACCGCGGCCGGCGTCGCCGCCGCGAGGCCGGCGAGCGCGAGGCGGAGCAGCGCGCGTCTACGAATGCGCGGCCCCGTTGTGGCGCCGCCACCGGGCCACCGCGCGGCCGAAGCGCAGGGCGGCCAGGCGGGTCTGGCCCCGCCGGCGGCCCTCGCGATAGGTGCGGAGCACAGTGGCGATGAAGGCGATGGACCGGAAGCGCCGGGCCAGCCGTCTATAGCGTCGTCGCAAGCGTCGTCTCATCTCGGCTCCTGTCCGGAACATCTCGGGAACATCTTACGTTCCCATCGCGTGTAAGCCTTACATCCTGATGGCCCCCGGACGCCCCAATCGGGTCTTCGGCCCCGCGATTGCCGGATCTGGTATTGACCTTGCTTTGTTCCATGCGGGAGCGGGGCCAATCGCCCCGCGGTAAGAACTTCCCATCAGGAAAGGAATCGAGACGCAGGCGCCCTGACGCGCAGCCGTGCGCTGATCCGGGGAGCCCGGCGGCGAAGCGAGGCCGCCGGGCTCGCTGATTCGAGAGGAGGACACGCCATGACACGTTTCACCAGGATGCTCGGCGCAGCAACGTTGATGATCTCGACCGCGATGGCCGCGGAGTTCGCCCTCGCCCAGCGAGCCGTCGCGCAGGGCCAGCACCCGCTCCAGCCGACGTCGCCCCGCCTCGAGCGGCTCGTGAGGGCCCCCGGCGTGATCGAGGGCACGCTCACGCGGGTGGACGGGCGGACCGAGAGCGTGGACGTCTCGATCTTCCTCGGTCTGCTCGGCAAGACTCTCGAGGTCGGCCGCGACACGCTGATCCAGGTGAACGGCCGCGAGGCGCGGTTCGCCGATCTCCAGGAGGGCGCGAAGGTGAAGGCATTCTACGAGGAGCGTGGCGCGAAGCTGGTCGCCACGCGCCTCGAGGTGTCGAGCGCGCCGGGCTAGAAGTACTCGAGCGCGCCGGGCTCGGCCGCCATCTTGAGCCGCAGCCCGGCCATGAAGACCAGGTAGGGATGGGCGCCGCGGGCCACCAGCGCGTCGCGATCCATGCGGCGCAGGTCGGCCCGCTCGCCCTCGGTCAGGCCCATCTCGGTGGTGGCGGCGATCGGATCGGCGAGGAAGCGCTCGATGAAGGCCGCGTCGGACTTGAGCGCGTAGAGGCAGCGGTTGAGCGGGTAGGCCTGGGACGGCGGGAAGCGGTAGTGGGCGGCTTCGCTCATGTGGTGGGGCACATCCGGATGGTGGGGCACATCCGGATGGTCGGGCTCATGGGGGCAGGAGGGGCCACTCCACCACCGCGTTGCCGTGGTGCCAGGAGGGCTCGTAGCAGTACACGTCCGCGCGCACGTCGCCCACCGCGCCCAGCAGGGTGATCCACGTGCGCAGCTCGATATTGCCCCGCTTGTCGAGCTCTTCCCCGGTGACCCGCGCGAGCTCGCGGCCGCGCCCTTCGCGGAGCTGCTCGAGCAGCCCGCGGTCGTAGCCGAACTCGGGCGAGGCGTAGCGGTCGGTGCCCGGGAAGTGCGACATGCCGCCCGAGGCGATGAGGGCCACGCGCTCCGGCCGCGCGCGGAGGATCTCGCCGAGCGCCGCGCCCCAGGCGTGGCAGCGCGCGGGGGTGGGCTGGGGCGGCAGGTACACGTTGACGTGCAGCGGGACGATGGGCCGCGCGGGCTCCGGCATCACGAAGTGCAGCGGCACGTAGAAGGCGTAGTCGAGCGGGGCGTCCTGGGTGTAGAGGAGATCGAAGCCGCGCTCGATGCCCTGCTCGAGCACCGCCCGGGCGAGCGGCTCGTGAATGTCGAGGCGGTAGCGGTAGGGGCCGAAGGTGCCCGCGCACTCGCGGCCCACGTAGACCGCGAGCGCGGGCACCGCGTCCAGGAAGAACGCCTCGACGTGGTCGCCCGCGACGATCGCGATCGCGTCCGGTCGGAGCTCCTGGAGCCGCCGTTTGACCCGCCCCATCGCCGCGTGCACCCGCAGCACCAGGTCGCGGTCCTCGGTCTCCGGGCGGATCAGGAGCTGCGGGGTGTGCGCGACCGCGAAGGCGCCGACGAGCATGGCAGCGCCACCCTAGCACAAGAGGGCCTCGACGGCTGGCCTGGGGGGAGCGTATCCTTGGTGGCCGCGGACGTTGGTACCCACCCTCAGCCCACCCAGGAGGTCATCGGCATGGCAGCCGGAGCCAGGAAGTTCAAGATCGTCGTGCAGAAGCCGTCGGGCGGAATCCCCTACGACCTGGCCGAGTCGGCCTACTCGATCGAGCGCGAGGCCCTCGATCCGATCGGGGCCGAGATCGTCGAGGTGCCGGCCAAGACCGAGGAGGAGTTCATCGCGGCGGCCCAGGACGCCGACGCGGTCATCGCGCGCAACCGGCGTATTACGGCGGCCATAATCAAGGGCCTGCGAAACTGCAAAGTCATCGGGCTCGGCAGCGTGGGCGCGGACACGGTCGACGTGGACGCGGCCACCGAGGCGGGCATCGTGGTGACCAACGTGCCCGACGTCTTCATCGACGAGGTGGCCGATCACACGATGGCCATGTTCCTGGCCGCCCATCGCCGGCTCCGTTTGATGCACCAGTTAACCGTCGACAACAAGTGGACGGAGGGGCGGCCGTACTTCGCGAACATCCCGCGGCTATACGGCCAGACCATCGGCCTGATCTCGTTCGGCAACGTGGCCAAGGCGGTGGCGCGCCGCTGCCACGCCTTCGGCCTGCGGGTGATCGCCTACGATCCGTTCCTGGGCGAGCTCGAGATGACCGCGGTGGGAGTGGAGCCGGTGACGAGCCTGACCGAGCTGTGCCAGCGCGCCGACTTCCTGTCCATGCACGCGCCGCTCAACGCGGAGACGCGCCACCTGATGGGCGAGCGCGAGTTCCGCGCGATGAAGAAGAGCGCGATCTTCATCAACAACGGGCGCGGGCCGACGGTGAACGAGCCCGCGCTGGCCGAGGCGCTGCGCCAGGGCTGGATCGCGGGCGCCGCGCTCGACGTCTTCGAGGTGGAGCCGGTGGATCCGAACAACGCGCTGCTGCACATGGACAACGTGCTGGTGAGCCCGCACATCGCTTCCGCGACGGCTCGAATGGCGCCCGAGACGCGGCGCCGGCTGGGCCGCGAGCTCGCCACCGTGCTGCAGGGCAAGTGGCCGCGCTCCGCGGTCAACCCCGGCGTGCTGCCCAAGACGTCCCTGATCCGCTGGCAGCCCTACCCGATGGGCCGCGGCCCGAACCGCTAGCTTGGGGTCAGGTCTTGAATTACGACATTTCCTGGCCGGCTGACGGCGGCCGACCGGGAGAAAATGTCGTAATTCAAGACCTGACCCCGTCTTAGCGCGCGGCGAGTTGCCCCCAGATGGTGCTGAGGGTGGCGAGGGCGGCGGGGGAGAGGGGGCCCTTGTTGACGGCGGCGGCGGCGAAGTCGAGCTGGGCGAGGTCGGAGCAGCCGATCAGCACGGTGGACATGGCGTCGCCGGTGATCGCGAAGCGCAGCGCGGCCTCGATGAGGCTGCCCGCGTGGCCCTGGGCCACCAGGGGCTGGAGCGCGCGCGCCCGCGCGGCGTCGGTCGCGTAGTCCGGGCCCGACGCGATCGGGGCCACCGAGGGGATCGCGGTCGGGTGGCGCTCCACCTGGCCGCTCAGCGCCCCGCCCGCCACCGCCCGGATGCCGATGGTGCCCACGCCCTGCTCGCGGGCCAGGAGCAGCAGCCGGTCGTAGTCCTGCGCGGGGAAGCCCGCGGGCACCTCGTACGCGCCGGTCGGGTTGAGCAGGTTGAAGACGACCTGCGCGGTGTCGACGGCCCCGCTCGTCAGCACGCGATGGAGCGCCCCGGTCTCGCCGGAGGCGGTGACCCCGAAGAAACGCACCTTGCCCTGCTCCTGGAGCCGCCGCACCGCGGGCACCACCGCCTCCAGCACGCGCGCCACCCCGAGCGGCCGCTCGTCGCCCATGCGCCCGATCAGGTTGTGGAGATGCAGCAGGTCCACCCGCTCGAGCCCGAGCCGCCCGAGGCTCTGCTCCACCGAGCGCGCGACCGCCCCGGGCACGTCGGCGAGGTCGGCGGCGCCGAGCCGCCACTTGGTGCCCACGATCGCGGCGGGCTTGAGCGCGCGCAGCACCTGGCCGAGGTTCTTCTCCGACTCGCCCGACCCGTACGCCGGGGCGGTGTCGAGGTAGTTGATCCCGAGCTCGATCGCGCGCGCGACCCCGCGCTCCCGCTCGGCCGGCGTGCCCCGCACCATCAGCCCACCCACGTCGCCGCAGCCGAAGGCCAGCGTGGAGACCCGCAATCCCGTTCGTCCCAGCGTTCGGTATTCCATGGCCGCTGGTTATACCACGGTCCGCGCGTGGCCCGCTTGCCCGCCGCGGGAGGGTCGTTTACTCTCTGATCTCCATGCGCCACACGCGCCTCGGCCGCACCGGCCTGTCCGTCTCGCGCCTCTGCCTCGGCACCATGACCTTCGGCCTGCAGTGCGACGAGGCGGCGTCCCGCGCCATCCTCGACCGCGCGGCGGCGGGCGGGATCACCTTCCTCGACACCGCCGACGTCTACCCGCTGGGCGGGGGCCTCGAGACGGTGGGCCGCACCGAGGAGATCCTCGGCCGCTGGCTCGAGGGCCGCCGCCACGACGTCGTGGTGGCCACCAAGTGCGTGGGCGCGATGAGCGCGCGCCCGTGGGACCGCGGCGCCTCGCGCAAGCACATCCTGGACGCCATCGACGGCTCGCTGCGCCGGCTGCGCACCGACTACGTGGATCTCTACCAGCTCCACCACTTCGACCCCCAGACTCCGATCGACGAGAGCCTGCGCGCGCTCGACGACGTGGTGCGGGCCGGGAAGGCGCGCTACGTCGGGTGCTCGAACTTCCACGCCTACCAGGTGGCCCGCGCGCTGGGCCGCAGCGAGGCGCTCGGCCTCGCGCGCTTCGACTCCGTCCAGCCGCGGCTACAATCTCCTCTTCCGCCAGGTCGAGCGCGAGCTCCTGCCGCTCTGCCGGGAGGAAGGCATCGGGGTGATCCCCTACAACCCGCTGGCCGGCGGCTTCCTCTCGGGCAAGCACCGCCGGGACACCGGCCCCACCGCGGGCACCCGCTTCACGCTCGGCAACGCGGCGGAGCGCTACCAGGACCGCTACTGGCACGAGCGCGAGTTCGAGACCGTGGAGGCGCTCCGTCCGCTGGCCGCCGAGGCCGGCATGTCGCTCGCGCGGCTCGCGGTGGCGTGGATGCTGGCCGAGCCCGCGATCACGTCGCCGATCGTGGGGGCGAGCCGCCCCGACCAGCTCGACGACGTGCTGCCCGCGACCGAGAAGCCGCTGGACGCCGCGCTCAAGGCGCGGCTCGACGAGATGACGCGCGAGTACCGCTGGGGCGACGACCCGCGCTGAGCGGCGTCTCCGTCACGAGGAGCAGCCCATGCCCACATCCATCAACCGCCAGATCGTGCTCCGCAGCCGTCCCGTCGGCATGCCCAAGCCCGGTGACTTCGATCTCGTCGAGTCGCCGCTCCCCGGGCCGAAGGACGGCGAGATCCTGAGCCGGACCATCTATCTCTCCCTCGATCCCTACATGCGCGGGCGCATCAGTGGCGCCAAGTCGTATGCGCAGTCGGTCGAGCTCGGGCAGGTGATCGTCGGCGCCACCGTCGGCGAAGTGCTCGAGTCGAAGCACCCGGGCCTGACCCGCGGCGACATCGTGATGGGCTACGATGGCTGGCGGTCCCACGCGGTGGCCAAGGGCGCGGCGGTGCGCAAGCTCGATCCCAAGCAGGCGCCGGTGTCCACCGCGCTGGGCGTGCTCGGCATGCCCGGCATGACCGCCTACGTGGGCCTGCTCGACATCGGCCAGCCCAAGCCGGGTGAGACGGTGGTGGTCTCCGCGGCCTCGGGGGCGGTGGGCTCCGCGGTGGGGCAGATCGCCAAGATCAAGGGCGCCCGCGCGGTGGGCATCGCGGGATCCCAGGACAAGTGCGACTACGTCGTGCGCGAGCTCGGCTTCGACACCTGCGTGAACTACAAGAAGGGCGATCTCCTCGCCTCGCTCAAGGCCGCCTGCCCGGGCGGCATCGACGTGTACTTCGAGAACGTGGGCGGCGACGTGCTGCAGGCGGTGATGCAGCTCCTCAACATGAACGCGCGCATCCCCCTCTGCGGGCTCATCTCCGAGTACAACGCGACCGAATCGGTGCCCGGTCCGAACCTGCGCCCCCTGCTCTTCAACCGCGCCCTCGTGAAGGGCTTCATGGTGTCGGACCACCTGGCCCGGCTGCCCGATTTCCTGAAGGACTGCGGCGGCTGGCTGCGCGAGGGCCGGCTCAAGCACCGCGAGGACGTCGTGGTCGGCCTCGAGAAGGCGCCGGAGGCCTTCATCGGGCTGCTGCAGGGCAGGAACTTCGGCAAGCTGATCGTGCGCGTCGGGGAGGATCCCACCAAGTGATCCGGCGCGGGCGCCTGGCGCGCGCGGTCGCGGCCGCTCTCCTCGCCCTCGGCCTGAGCCCCGCGGTCGCCGCCGCGCAGGTCTTCATCGCGTCCAAGCCGCATCCCGAGTTCTGGATCGCGCCGGTCTTCATCACCGCGAACGTCCAGCGGAAGGACGTGGACGACCGTCCGGGCCCGCTCATGATCCAGGTCTCGTTCAGCGTGGCCCCGCCGCCGGCGCGCGACCCGTCCGAGTTCGCCCAGGACATCTTTCTCCTCTGGCCGGGCGAGCTGGTCGGGACCGACGGCGCCGACGGCGCCGATCCCGCGCTGGCGCGGCAGGTGGAGACCGCTGGATTCAAGGTGTTCGTCCACGGCCGCGTCCCGTTCTCGGCCCGGAACCGGCTCCAGATGGGCACCGGGGCGGGCGCGGCCGGCCGGCGAGATCTCGGCAGCGCCTTCTTCGTCACCTTCGCGCGGCCGCAGGGGCTCGCGCGTGGCGCGAAGCCCGCGACCTACATCCGCATCCCGTGGAAGCCCGAGCTGGCGAGCCTCGACTGGATCCCCCGGCTCGAGCTCGCGGCCAAGGGCGTCATCACACCGCGGCGCGTGAGCTGGCTCGAGGAAGCGTTCTGGGGCCGCCGCAACATCATCACGCTGAGCTTCGGTGACGTCGGCTACTCGTCCCTGTACCCGCTCTACTACGGCAACCGCGATCGGGTCATCCCGCTCGCCGCCGACTTCTCCCGCCTCATGATCAACTTCGCGGAGGCGAACCACCTCAAGATCGACGAGGTGATCCCGTCCACCGCGCTCCGCAGGATGAGCGAGACGCGGGAGAACACGGACACGTTCTCGATTCCCCTCATCGCCGCGGACGGCATCGTGCCGCAGGTGCTGAAGGTGCAGTTCGTCTACTTCCAGGGACGGCTGCCCTGGCGGCCCATCCTCCTTTCCGCGCTGCTCCTGGGCCTGGGCAATCTCACCGGGCCGATCGTCGGCAACGTGCTCCGCAAGCTCATCCGGACCCTGCGCGACCGGGTGCACGTCGGGCGCGGGGAGGCCACCGGGCGGGCCCGCGGCGAGGTGCCGTCGCAGGAGGTGCTGGCGCGCATCCGGCCCGGCGAGACGACCTACCAGGACGTGCTCCGGTTGGTGGGCAGCGCGCCCGAGGAGGAGCAGCGCCTGCCCACGGGCGAGATCCGCGCGGTGATCTACCGCGGCGAGCGCCTGGTGCCGCACCGCGGCCGGCGGTTCGGCTGGTTCGCCACCGTGAGCCACTGGGAGATGGAGAACCACGAGGTGCAGATCGACTTCGAGCAGGATCGGGTGCGCGACATCCAGGCGCGCATCCGCCGCACGCGCCAGACCCCGTACGTGGCCGTCTAGCGCCGCGGCCGGGCCCGCGGCTTCGTCAGTGGGCGCGGATCCAGGCGGCGATCGCCGAGACCACCTTCGCCTCGATCCCGAGGTATCCGTGGGGGGCCTTCGCCTCGCACGGCGGCGAGATGGCCGGGCTCCCGCCCTCGAAGGCCATCAGCTCCTTGACCGGCGCCCGCTTGAGCGCCTTCAGGATGTCCTCCGCGCCGGAATAGGGCGAGGCCCGGCAGGTGTCGTCCTTGTGGTGGACCACGAGCGTGGGCACGCGAATGTCGCCGAGCCCGGCGTGGCGTGTCGTCTCGTAGCTCAGCTTCGAGGTCTCGGTGACCGAGGAGGTGAGCACGATCCCGTCGGGCCCGCCCTCGGGGAGCCGGGCCGCCGCGTTGGCCGCGGAGAGCGAGCCCATGCTGGTGCCCACGAGCCACACCGGCACGCGGGCGAGCTCGCGCACCGCCGCGATGGCCTGCTTGACGTCCGCCGCGTGGTCGGACGTCGTGCGGAAGTTCCACAGCCCGTTCTTCCGATCGGAGGGCTGGTCCAGCACGGCCACCAGGAAGCCCTCGCGAACCCAGCGCATCCGGGTCCGCACCAGGAAATTGCCCTGGAGCTGGCCGATCCCGTCGGCGGTCATCGCGAGGTTGCCGTCGCCGCCCGCGAAGATGATCACGCTGGCCACCGGCGTGCCGGCCGGGCGCAGGAGGAGGAACGACTCGGTGACGCCCGGCCGCGCCGGGATCGTGCGAACCTCCTCGTCGGCGGCCCACGTGGCCGGGGCGGGGAGCGTGGCGGCGAGGAGGAGGCCGGCGAAGAAGCGCGCGCGCATGGGCTGGCCCGATGATAGGTGGCGCGCCCGCCGCTGGCAAGGCAGGGCGGCGCGTTGTACAGTCCGGGGCCAGGGAGGCGGCGATCATGGCGACGATCTACGACGAGGTGTACCGGCGCGCGCTCGACGACCCGGAGGGCTTCTGGGCCGCGCGCGCCGAGGACATCCACTGGGAGAAGCGCTGGGACCGGGTGCTCGACGCCTCGCGCCCGCCCTACTACCGCTGGTTCGCGGGCGGCGTGCTGAACACCTGCTACAACGCGCTCGATCTCCACGTGGATCGCGGCCGCGGCAAGCAGACCGCCCTGATCTACGACTCCCCGGTGACCCAGACCGTTCGCGCGTTCACCTACTTCGAGCTGCGCGACGAGGTCGCGCGTTTCGCGGGGGCGCTGCGCCGGCAGGGAGTGGAGAAGGGCGACCGGGTCATCATCTACATGCCGGCGGTGCCGGAGGCGGTGATCGCGATGCTCGCGTGCGCGCGCATCGGGGCGATCCACTCGGTGGTGTTCGGCGGCTTCGCCCCCAAGGAACTGGCCACCCGCATCGACGACGCGAAACCGAAGGTCATGCTCTCCGCGTCCTGCGGCATCGAGGGCAGCCGGGTGATCCCCTACAAGCCGCTCCTGGACCAGGCCATCGCGATGGCCTCGCACAAGCCGGCGCGCTGCCTGATCCTGCAGCGGCCGATGGAGGCGGCGTCGCTCGTGCCGGGCCGCGACGTGGACTGGGGGGAGGCGGTGGCGGCGGCCTCTCCGGTCGAGTGCGTGCCGGTGGCCGCCACGGATCCGCTCTACATCCTGTACACCTCGGGGACCACCGGAATTCCGAAGGGAGTCGTCCGTGACAACGGCGGCCACGCGGTCGCGCTCAAGTGGAGCATGGACGCGGTCTACGGCATGGGCGCGGGGGAGACGTTCTGGGCCGCTTCCGACATCGGCTGGGTGGTCGGGCACTCCTACATCGTCTACGCGCCCTTGCTCCGGGGCTGCACCACCATCCTGTACGAAGGCAAACCGGTGGGCACGCCCGACTCCGGCGCGTTCTGGCGGCTCTGCGCCCAGCACGGGGTGAACGCGATGTTCACCGCGCCCACCGCCTTCCGCGCGATCAAGAAGGAGGACCCGCAAGGCGCCCACATGGGGAAGTACGACCTCTCGCGCTTCCGCACGCTCTTCCTGGCCGGGGAGCGCTGCGACCCGGCCACCCTGCTCTGGGCGCGCGAGAAGCTCCAGGTCCCGGTCGTGGATCACTGGTGGCAGACCGAGACCGGCTGGCCGATGGCGGCCAACTGCGTGGGACTCGGCATGCTGCCGGTCAAGCCGGGCTCGCCGACCAAGGTCGTGCCGGGTTACGACATCCGCGTGCTGGGCGAGGACAACCGGGAGGTGCCGGCCGGACAGATCGGGTCCCTCGCGGTGAAGCTGCCGATGCCGCCCAGCAGCCTGCCCACGCTCTGGAACAACGATGCGGGCTACGAGAGCTCGTACCTCGCGCGGCACCCGGGCTACTACCTCACCGGGGACGCGGGCTACAAGGACGAGGACGACTACATCTACATCATGAGCCGCGTGGACGACATCATCAACGTGGCCGGGCACCGGCTCTCCACTGGCGCCATGGAGGAGGTGCTCTCCGCGCACCCGGACGTGGCGGAGTGCGCGGTGATGGGCGTGGCCGACGAGATCAAGGGCGAGGTGCCGGTGGGGCTCGTGGTCACCAAGGCCGGCGTGGCCCGCGCCGACGCCGACCTCTGCCGCGAGCTGGTGGAGCTGGTCCGCGAGAAGATCGGGCCGGTGGCCGCGTTCAAGACGGTGGCGGTGGTGAAGCGGCTGCCCAAGACCCGCTCGGGCAAGATCCTGCGCGGGACCATGAAGAAGATCGCCGATGGCGTCGAGCACACCGTGCCCGCCACCATCGACGACCCCGCGATCCTCGCCGAGATCAGCGACTCGCTGAAGGCCCTCGGCTATCCTCGCTAGGCGGCGCCGGCTTTCCGGGCTGCGCGGCGACGGGCGGCGAGGCCGGCCGCGACGAGGCTTCCGCCCACGAGCAGGAGCGTGGCCGGCTCCGGGGTCGCGATCGGTGGCTCGTCGTGACTGTTCATGAACTCGCTGATGAAGTCGTGGTACCCGAACTGGATGTCCTTGTTGATGTAGATCGTGGACAGAAGCGGTGAGAAGGTCCCCTCTCCGGTCTTCCCGGCCGTCACGACATAGTCCGCGAGGGCGCCGCTCGGGCAGACCCCGCCCACGATCTTGGTCGCGCACACCGTCTCCTTGATCGTGACGTTCAAGCCCCCGTTGTAGAGGTCCATCCCACCCAGCTCGGGCAGCCCGCTCAAGGTCTTGACCGTGTACATGAAGACGATGTCGGAGAGTGTGGCAGGCGAGGGACTGTGTGCGACCTGGAAGGACAGGTTGACATTGTTGCCCACCACCGCCGAGAACGCCCCGAGGTAGATCTTCGCGGCCATGCCGACCGGGCTCACCGCGAAGTCGGTGAAGTTCAGGTTTCCGAGATTGCATCCGGCCGACCCCAGCGCGGTAACATCGCCCGCGCTGACGCACGAAGGAATGGCGTGGGCGGCGGGCGCGATCCCGAGGCTACCCACCACCACGATGAGCGAAATGAGAACAAGCGTGATCAGACGTCCCATCTGATGCCTCCTGACCGAAGATTGCGGCGATTGCAGATCGCAAGAAACAAGTGTTGTGCCAACGGTCGGCGCGGGAGGGCGGTGGGGGCCGGCGCTCGAGGTTCGGATGAAATCTTCGGGAACACGCGCGCTTTCAGGGGAGAGCCGGCCCTATCGTTCTACCGCCTATTGCGGGGGCGGGCCGGACGAGTACTAGTTACCGCGTAACGGATACGTGGCGTCGCGAAAGTTACCGGGTGTGATCGACCAGCGTGTGCTCCTCGCCGAACCAGATCGGTGAGCGCGTGAGATCGATGAAACGCTTTTCATCCTCGAGGAGCCGGCGCCCCGCCGCCCGGCCCTCGGGCGTCGCGCCCGCGCGGGCGAAATCCTCCACGGTCTCCCACCAGAGCTCGGCGACGCCGTCGAAGTCCTCCGGCGCCCCCCGGTGGCGGCGCATCGCCTCGCTGAAGGCGGACGTCACCGTGTGCACCTGGGTGTAGCGTTTGGCCCCCAGGGCGGGGGCCAGCTCGCGCACCAGCGGGCCGTGGGTGTCGAGCCAGTAGCGCTGAAACTCCTCGCGGGAGAGGTGGGGCAGGCGGCGCAGGCAGAACACGAGCTTGATCATGGCGCGGGCGGCAGATCCTTCCTGAGGAAATGGTGCGCGTGCCCGACCGGCCAGTCGTGGGCCTTGGCGTAGGTCTGGTAGCCGAGCTTCTCGTAGAAGCCGGGGGCCTGGAAGCTGAACGTGTCGAGATAGACGTGGCGGCAGCCGCGCTCCACCGCGCGCCGCTCGGCCGTCTCCATCAGGCGCCGGCCGAAGCCCTCCCCGCGCAGGGCCTCGCTGACCCAGAGGATGCGGACGAAGAGGACGCCGCCCCAGATCCCCGCGAGGAGCCCCCCCACCACCTCATCGCCCGCGTCCCGGAGGAAGAGATTGACCGGGGAGTACTCGCGGAACCCGGTGACCGCGACGTTGTAGGTGTCGAGATGGTCCACCACGACCTGCTTGAGGCTGTCGGAGGCATGGGGATCGGACACGATCCGGATGTCGGTCATTGGCGTTCCTCCTCTCCGCCCGGGCCAGCGCGGGGCCGAGGCTAGCATGCCCGGCGAGGGGCGGCAAACCCGTGGCCCAGGGACTCGCGGGTCGCCCGCGGGATCGGGTAAGATGCCGGGCGTGGCCAGGCCTTCTCATGACGCCGACGTGCTGGTGGTGGGCGGCGGTCCGGGCGGCAGCACCACCGCGACCTTCCTCGCCCGGGGCGGGCTGCGCGTCACCTTGGTGGAGCGCGAGGCCTTCCCGCGCTTCAAGGTCGGCGAGTCCCTGATCCCGACGTGCATGGACATCTGCCGCCGCCTGGGCGTGCTCGATCGGGTGCTCGCGCACGGCTTCCAGATGAAGTATGGCGCGACCTTCCACGACCAGGAGCTGGGCCTCTCGTCCACCTTCGACTTCAAGCCCGGCCGGCCGTGGCCCGCCTTCACGCTCGACGTGCACCGCGCCGAGTTCGACCAGATCCTCCTGGACCACGCGGTGGCACAGGGGGTGACGCGGCTGCAGCCCGCCACCGTCGAGAAGGTGGTGTTCGATGCCGACGGCGTCACCGCCCGCGTCAACCTGGGCGACGCCGAGCGCGAGCTGCGCGCCCGCTTCCTGGTGGACGCGAGCGGCCGCGACGCCTTCCTGGCCGCGCGCCAGGGGCAGCGGAAGCCGCGGCCGGGTTTGGGCAAGGTGGCCATCTTCGCCTACTTCCGCGGGGCGCGCCGCTTCCCCGGCCGCGAGGAAGGCCACGTCCGCATCCACATCTTCCCGGAGGGCTGGTTCTGGTACATCCCGCTCGCGCGCGACGAGACCAGCGTCGGCTGCGTGCTCCACCAGAAAGTGGTCAAGGCGCGCCGCGGCTCGCTCCAGGAGCTGTTCGACGACATGGTCGAGCGCTGCCACGCGGTGCGCGACAACCTCCAGGGATCTTCGCTTGTCACCGAGCTGTACACCACCGCGAACTTCGCGTACGCGGTGGAGCCGGTGGTGGGGGACCGGTTCCTGTGCGTGGGCGACGCGGTGGCCTTCGTGGACCCGATCTTCTCGCCCGGGGTGTTCCTGGCGATGCAGTCGGGCGAGCTGGCCGCGGGCGCGATCCTGCGGGCCTTCCGCGCCGACCGGTTCGAGGCCCGGCGCTTCCGCGCCTACGAGCGCGCGGTGCGCCGGGGCACGCGGCCCTTCGAGCGCTTCATCGAGTCCTTCTACGACCGCGCCTTCCTCGAGGTCTTCCTGCGCCCGCGCAATGTGCTGGGCATGGTCCCCGCGGTCACCGGCGTGCTCGCGGGCGGCTCGTTCGGCAGCCTGCCGAAGCACCTGCGCCTGTCGCTCTGGGGGTTCTTCCAGGTGGTGCGCTTCACCCGCTGGCTGAACCGGCGCCGCGGCGTGGTCCTCGAGTCCCGCCTCGACTGGTAGCACGCGCCCGAGCCTGCAAATGGAGAGAGCCCGCATGAACTACCGGATCATCTCGGCCGACGATCACATCGACATGCAGTGGCTGCCGCGCGACCTCTGGCAGAAGCGGGTGCCGGCGGCGTGGCGCGAGCGCGCGCCCCGGGTGGTCGAGACGGACGCCGGGCCCTACTGGGTCTGCGGGGAGGAGCGCTGGGATCCGTGGGGCGGCCGCAAGGGCGTGGCCGGCTCTATGGGCGGGCGGCGGCTCGCGCTGGAGAGGGGTGGGGTGCTCGAGCCCGACGTGCTGCGCCCGACCACCACCGCGCTGCGCCTGGCCGACATGGACCGCGACGGGGTCGACGCCACCGTGATGTACGGGCCGATCGTGCCGCTGCTGATCAAGGATCCCGCGCTGCGCCAGGTCTGCTACCACGCCTACAACGAGTGGCTCGCCGAATTCTGCGCCACCGCGCCCGAGCGGCTGATCGGCGCGGGGCTGATCCCGATCGACGAGCCGAAGGTCGCCGCCGACGAGGTGCGCTCGCTCGCCCAGCTCGGGCTGCGCACCGGCATGTTCCTCGCCGCGCGGGTCGAGCTGCCGCTCTGGGACGAGGCGTGGGAGCCCCTCTGGGACGCCGCCGCGGAGACCGGGCTGCCGATCGGCTTCCATCTGGGCGGCGGGCTGCGCACCGTGACCTTCAGCGGGCCCAAGGCCGCCGATCCCGGCAACATGGGCGTGCGGGTGGCGTGCTCGACGCTCCAGATGGACGAGCCGCTCGCCGCGGTGATCTTCTCGGGCGCGCTCGAGCGTCACCCCGGGCTGCGGATCGTGCTGGCCGAGACCGGCATCGGCTGGCTGCCCTACATGCTGGAGCGCATGGACGACACCTACGAGCGCTTCGTGGACGCCGCCGAGTACTGGCGCGCGCACGGCGGGCTGCGCCTCACCATGCCGCCCAGCGAGTACTGGAAGCGCCAGGTGTGGGCCACCTTCCAGCTCGACCTGGTCGGGCTGCGCCTGGTGGACGTGCTCGGCGCGGGCCGGGTGATGTGGGCCTCCGACTACCCGCATGCCGACAGCACCTGGCCGGACTCGCAGCGGGCCATCGAGGAGAACTTCCGGGGTGTGGCGGAGGCGACGCGCCGGCGCATCCTCTGCGACAATGCCCGGGAGCTCTACCGGCTCTGAGCCCGGCCCGCTCGATCGCGGCCCTGGGCTTCTCCCCGCGCGAGCTGCGCGCGCTGCGGGCGCTGCGGAGCCCCATCGGCATCCAGCGGGCGCTGGACACCATGCCGTATCACCTGGCGGGCACCGCGTGGTCGCCGCGCCGGGTGCTGCACGAGCGCACCGCGCATTGCCTGGAGGGCGCGGTGTTCGCGGCGGCGGCGCTGCGCGTGCTCGGCTTTCCGCCGTTCCTGCTGGATCTGGAGGCGGTGCAGGACACCGATCACGTGGTGGCGGTGTTCCGGAGCCGCGGGCACTGGGGCGCCATCGCCAAGTCGAACTTCTCGGGGCTGCGCTATCGCGAGCCGGTGCACCGGAGCCTGCGCGAGCTGGTCATGACCTACTTCGACGGCTACATCAACCTGCGGGGCGACCGGACTTTGCGGGCCTGGGTGGGACCGGTGAACCTGGCCCGCTTCGACCGGACGCGGCCCGGCTGGATGACGACCGAGGAGGATCTCTGGTGGATCGCCGAGCATCTGCTCGAGATCCCGCACACGCGGCTGCTGCGGCCCGCCATGGCGCGCGCGCTCTCGCGGGTGGACCGGCGCGCCCTGACCGCCGCGCGGGTGGGCCAGCGTGAGCCCTGACCCCGGCGTGAGCTCTGAAATCACCGTGCAGGAGAATCTCGACGGCAGCCGCACCGAGTACTTCGCGGTCGCGTGCACGGAGGCCGGACTGCTCGCCCTGCTCCGGGAGGTGTTCGAGGAGCACTGGGAGGACGTGATCTTCGGCCCGTGCATCGAGGGTGCGGTGTTCGAAGGCCGGTTCGGCCGGCGGCCGACCCTCTCCGTGCTGGACGGCTACCTCACCGTGCAGGTCGAGGGCAGCGAGTCCTGGCACTTCCACCTCTGCATCGGCCCGCACCGGGGCTCGCCCGGGCTGCCCACACCCCCCGCGCTGGCCGAGTGGCGCCGCTGCGCCCGCGCCGCGTTCTTCCAGAACCGCGACCGGGCCGGGCGGCCCAGCTCCTGGGGCCTGCGCCTCTGGAACGGCCGCGGCGAGCAGATGCTGACCGTCTTCCTGCCGAACCCGTGGATCGATCCCGCGCGGGGCCGCTACGTGGACACCCCCGAGTGGTCGCGCCTCGAGCTCTGGATGGCGCTGCGCGCCCGCCACGCCGGCGTGCCCGCCGAACCGCCGCCCGCTCACGCCGAGCCCCCGCGAACCCACTGAGGTAGAATCGCGGCGTATGGACGGGGTGCACGATCTGGGGGGGATGCAGGGCTTCGGGCCGGTGGAGCGGGAGCAGAACGAGCCCACGTTCCACGCCGCTTGGGAAGCCGTGGTGCTGGCCATGCAGCACGCGGGCCGCCTGGGCCTGCTCTACAACATCGACGAGTTTCGCCACGGCATCGAGCGCATGGCTCCCGCTCACTACCTGCGCGCGACCTACTACGAGAAGTGGCTCGAGGGGATGACCCGGGTCCTGCTCGAGAAGGGCGTAGTGGGCGCGGAGGAGCTGACCGCGCGCCAGGCGTTTTTCGAGCAGAAGCTCGACGCGCCGGCCACGGCGGCGTTCCCAGGGCCGCCGCGGCCGCGGGGCGCCTCCAGGCCGGCGTCGCTGATGGACTTCATCCGCGAGACCGGGGCCACGCCGCGGTTCGGACCGGGCGACGCGGTCCTCACCCGCGCGATGCACCCGCACGGGCACACGCGGCTGCCGCGCTACGCGCGCGGCAAGCGCGGCGTCGTCCACTGCTGCCACGGCATCCACGTCTTCCCCGACACCAACGCCCACGGCGAGGGCGAGCAGCCGCAGCCCCTCTACAGCGTGCGCTTCGACGCGCGGGAGCTGTGGGGCGAGTCGGCGGAGCCGAACCAGGCCGTGCACATCGATCTCTGGGAGAGCTATCTCCTGCCCGGGAGGTAAGTCGGATGGGCAAGAACCACCCCAACGTCGACCCCTATATCGTCTCCCGCGTGCGGGCGCTGGAGTCGCTGCTGCTCGAGAAGGGCATCCTGGCCCCCGACGCGGTGGACCGGGTGATCCAGCGCTACGAGGCGGACACCGGCCCGATGGTGGGCGCCCGCGCGGTGGCGAAGGCGTGGACGGATCCCGACTACCGGCGGCTGCTCCTGGGCGACCCCCGGGCCGCGCTCGGGCGATTCAACCTCGACTACGCGATGCTGATGGTGGTGGAGAACACGGAGGCGGTGCACAACCTGATCGTGTGCACGCTCTGCTCCTGCTACCCGTGGCCGGTGCTGGGGCTGCCGCCCACCTGGTACAAGATGCCCGCCTACCGCTCGCGCGCGGTCAGCGAGCCGCGGGCGATCCTCCAGGAGATGGGGCTCTCGGTGCCGGCGGCGCGCGAGATCCGCGTCTGGGACTCGAGCGCGGAGATGCGCTACATGGTGCTGCCGCGCCGGCCGGCGGGCACCGAGAGCCTGGGTGAGACGGAGCTGGTGCCGCTGATCACCCGCGACGCCCTCATCGGCGTGGCGGAGCCGGGGCCCGGCGTCTCCTGAGCGGCGACGGCTCCGGGTACGAGCGGCGGCGGAATATCGTGGTGTGCCGCGACGGGCGGCGCGTCAACGTGGCGCGCTTCCGGGGGCAGCTCTTCGTCTGCGCCACCGCCTGCTGCTGCGGGCGCACCGAGGACGGCTTCGCGCCGGTCCCCACCGAGACTTTCCACCGCGAATGGGAGCGGCGGCGGCTGCGCAATGTCATCCACCTCACCATCGGCGGCTGCCTGGGCCCCTGCGCGCTCGCCAACGTGGCGCTCCTGCTCTTCGACGGTCAGGCCCAGTGGTTCCACTCGATCGACTCGGACGCGCTCGCCGTCGCGCTCTACGATCACGTCGAGACCATGCTGGACGCCGACGCCTGCCTGCCGCCGCCGCCGGCGCTCGCGCCGTATCACTTCACCGCCTCCGCCTGGCAGCCGCGTCCCGACGGCCAGCCGGTGGACGACGCCCGCCTCTGGCGCGGGCGCGCGCACGCCTGCGAGTCCATGCCCTCGGGGATGACCAGCGAGGGCCGCGCCCTCACGGTGGACCGCGTGGTCGCGGTGATGGAGGGCCGGGCCGCCCTGCCGCGGAAGAACGGCGAGCTGGTCTTCGAGGAGCCCTGGCAGGGCCGGGTCTTCGGGATGGCGGTGGCCCTGCACGAGCGCGGTCTCTACGAATGGGACGAGTTCCGCCAGACCCTCATCGCCCAGGTCGCCGCCGCGGAAGCCCGCGGCGGCCCGTTCGTCTACTACGAGATCTGGCTCCATACCTTCGAGGATCTCCTCGCCCGCAAGCGCCTCGTCACCAACACCGAGCTCGACGAGACCACCTACCAGTTCGAATTCGGCGAGCGCGACGACGTGTACTAGCTCGGAGGGGGGCTCTGCCCCCCTTCCGACGGTCGTCGCGCGCCTGACGGCGCACTCCTCCCTGCCTCCCCCCGAAAAGCAGGATTGCGCGGGCGAAGAGCCTGTGAAGAAATCCGTAGCATCGGCGCGCCTCGCGCGGCGACACTGCGCGCATGACGACTGACACGCTCTTTCCACTACCGGAGGGGAACGAGGACCCGGTCGCGGCGGTGAACACCGAGCC
>WNFD01002010.1_pt1 | contig 23808 bp, 18 predicted proteins | sample 5400491 | NCBI WGS metagenome assembly WNFD01 (sample SAMN13153343, study PRJNA577476) | soil metagenome | isolation source: 120 cm saprolite under Douglas fir tree site 2 hole 2 replicate 2 | place: USA:California | collected 2015-04-18
TCGTGTCGGTCATGCTGACCCCAATGTGGCGATACTTCGTCACCTCGCTCTCAATCTGCTTCGACACGAGAAGACCGCTAACATGGGGATCAAGGCCAAACGTCTCAAGGCCGGTTGGAGTCATGAGTATCTCTTGCAAGTTCTGGATGGGGTTAATGAGATGCGATTGCCCTGGCACTGATTGACGCAAAATGTCAATAACACTTATAGAATCGTACCAAGCAACCTTTGTTTTTATGGGTGAGATGTAAATTTGGGAACTAAACGGCTCACCCTCATTTCGCGTGATTACCCAGGACAGAGGTGTGAAGGTATTCCCATCAGTTCGCTCTGCAAGGGCATCTGCGGCTAGGGCAATTGCTGGATGACTCCCGACTCACATACATTGCGGGTGAGCCGTTTAATGTTGGGATTTACACGATACACAAGAGGTATCCTGCGCTAAGTGTGGAGATGACTGCGATCAGGATTTCCGCTGACTCATGACAAAACTCCGCCCTTACCACACGTATGGCACCAACCGATAGTGTACCTTCTGTGTGTATTCGCTATATCCGTCTAACTCTTGCTTGAGCATCTTTTCTTCGTCGAGGATGCGGAAGGCGAGCCCAATCACGCCCGGGATGAGGATGACAAGCCCCCACCAGGAGTCGAGAGCAAGGGGGATGCCTACCATCATGATCAGCACTCCCACATACATCGGGTGCCGCACGAGCCCATAGAGACCGGTGGAGATGACTTTCTGGTCCGCCTCTACCGTGATGTTGGCGGCTGCATAACTATTCTGTATGACCACAAGCATGGCGATACCAAGTCCAATCGCTACCAGAGCATCCCCAATCACTGAGACAGCCGTTGGCACTGGCGACCAGCCAAAACGATGGTCGAAGGCGCTGAATACCATCACCGCTGGCAGCGACAGGAGTGCGCCAGAGATGATAAATTTCTGCACTGTTCTGGTTTCCGCCGCTGGCCCGGCATGCATACGCCGCTGGAGGGCTGCCGGGTTCTTCAGACTCAAGTAGATGCTAGGGACACTCGTTGAGATGGTAAAGACGGCGATAAAAATCCATGCTTGCCAGTAATTGAACGTCCACGCTGGCAAAAACAACATCAACCCAAACACGACAAGTCCAATAAGTCCTGTTCCTGCTGCTTGAAGACCAGTTTTCATGATCTCTTCTCTCTTCTCTCTTTTCTCGTCGCGCGTTCCCTCGGCTCATTCGCTTGCCGATTGGACGTGGAGGGCATGTTGTGACCAGGCTTGCGGCCTTGTCCTGGATCTTACTGCTGATCGTCCTCTCGTATCGCCTCAACCCAGAGTTGCACCCCTCCGGCATTGGTTCGGTAGAAGGTGTGCGATGGCACGCCTAATACTCGCTCGATGGCATCCATGTAGACGGCATGGGTAGTGACGATCTCTTCGATGAAGCGTTGATCATTGTCGCGCGTCTGGTCTAAGGCGAACAGTAATTCAGCATGCCTGTCTCCCATTGCTTGTAGCAGAGCCACAATGACTTCCCCTGCATAGTCCGGATAAGCGACGACAAAACTGCCTTCCTGAATGCCTTGCCGGACGATCTCGCCCAGCAGTTGCGCTCGCTGTCTGGCAATCGCCTCAGTCACTCTGAGTCGCACAACGGCATTGCTATCGGAGTACCAGACACGCCCAATTCTGACCACTTCAGCCTTGCGCTCCATTCTCAAACGGTCCAGCGTATCAAAGAAGCCCTGGAATTTTTCGCGGGCGCTCAGCTTAGGGTCATCGATGAGCTGTCGGAGCGGCTTCCCCGACTCTTCCTTGACCTGCTCGATGAAGGCTTCTAACAAGGCTCCGCGCGAGGCGAAGTAATGATGGAAGGCTCCACTTGAGATCCGCACTTCCTCCAGGATATCCTGGATCGACATGCGCTCATACCCCTTGCTAAACATCAGTAGCTGGGCCGCATTGAGGATCTCCGCACGTTTGGCTGCGTATTGTTCTGGTCTAACGATTCGTGCCATTGCCTCTCCTCAATTAATAAAAAAGACGATCTGATTATTAATTATAGTCAACAAATTTCTCTTGTCAAGGTCATCCAATCATCCCCATTCCACCCTCTGGCTCACCCCAAAACCCGCCGCAGGCCGGAGAAATGTAGGGTCGGGGCTTGTCTCCGACTGAATGATTTCCCTCCTTCATCACCCCAGCGGATTACCTTCTTCGTATCCTTGACTGATTGGTTTTTGCATGCTGGAGATCAGGCTAGGAGACAATCGAACAATGTAAATCCCAACATTAAACGGCTCACCCGCACTTTGCGTGATCGGGAAAAAGTGGTAGAATGGAGAAAGACATTTCTCGAACCATCTTTTCTCAAGGATCTGAAGCTATTAACGGATGATATACCCACTTCTGCCATGGGATTCCCACATGTACATCTTGTCGCCCTCGTATGATGTCCGCGGCTGCTGCACCATCCGTTCTACGGCGGAGGGGATGTCGTCGTGAAGCGAATTCTTCTGACGGGGATGTCTGGAACCGGCAAGTCCACGGTCATCGGCGAGCTTGCTGCACGCGGATATAAGGCCGTGGATGCGGACTGTGACGAGTTCTCCGAGTGGGTGGAGTGCATCGGCGACTCTGGCCCCTTCGAGTTGCCGGTGGAAGTGGACAGGGACTGGGTGTGGCGAGAGGACCGCATTCAAGACCTCTTGTCCACCGAGGACACCGATGTGTTGTTCCTGAGCGGATGTGCGGAGAATATGCGGAAGTTCCTTCCCCAGTTCGACCACGTCGTCCTGCTGAGTGTGCCTGCTGATGTCATCGTTGAACGATTGGGCACGAGGACAAACAATCCGTACGGGAAGCATCCCGACGAAATCGCTCGTGTGCTGGGTTTGGTGGAAAGGCTCGAGCCGTTGTTGCGACGTGCTGCCGGACACGAGATCGATACCAGTGCTTGTCTGGAGGATGTCGTGGCGACCATGCTGCGGCTGGTGCAGTCACAGCAATGATGCTCGGTTTCCCGGTTCCCTGGTCGCGGCCGAAAAGCGGGGTCAGCAGGACAAACCCGTCGCGGCTCCTGCGGATTTCCAGACGCTCCTCCTGCTTTGCTCTCCACGGCCGCATACTAGCTGCATACTTCGGGGCAGATACGGCACTGAGACTGAAGGTCGACGAGGATGTAAATTTGGAAATTCCAATTCCATGGCTCTCCCGCGCTTTGTATGATCAAGGATGTGATACAATAGAGGGGGAAAGATACTTCTCGAATCATTTAGTTGGAGTAGGAGCCACAAGGGTCGCCCAAACCATGACGATGATCCCCTTCCCAGTGGGCCTTGTTGTCCATTGCCGTGCGTACCCTCGTGGTCGTTCTGTCCTTACGATTCGTGGAAAGTTAATGCGGATTGGCAATAGGCCCTTCTGGGCCATGGACGGCGTTAGAGTACTGGAACTGGACCGGAACCGTCCCATGACCAGTAGTCAAGGTGACTTCCTGGAAGACTAGAGTGAGCCGCTGATGGGCCTCTTCAACGGGGAAGTCACCGCACTCCTCTCCCTTCCGGGAAGTCCAACCCAAGAGATGTAAGGCGCTGTCAATCGCTTCGATTGCATCTTCGACATCGGCGTCAGTGCGAGCTTCGTTCAGTTCATGATAGAACGTTGCTACGACATTCTTCCAGGGAGCGTCGAAGACCGGGATGCCGTTGTGGGTTCCATCCGGTCGAGCCTCGGAATAGACACCCACGGCGTAGTAGATGGAGTGCACACTACCAGCGCTATCGGTCATATGGATAGACCCGTGGTAGCCGCCCAGTCCATGCAGCGAGTTTGACTCGTCTTCTGAAGGAACTGGACTGCGGCGTACGCCGGCCTGCTGGTGGGTTTGCCCGGCCCCGGCGCTCGCTGAAGGGGCCGGGTCAGTGTTGAGGACTGTGCCACGCGGCAACATAAAATTGAAGACGGTCGAAGTGCAATCGAAAGTGGTGAGCCGTCCCTGTGTGTAGAGTTGCTGCACCAGGTTCTCTATGTCTCCCTGCGAGACGATGGAAGGCGCAGGTCCTGGCAGGACTTGAGATGGCGTGAAGGTGCTGGTGATGGGCTGATTCTGGAAGTACTGCATCATGACGTTATTGAGGTCCTGATCGGACATAGCTGCTGACAGAGCCGTGTCGATGGACTGAATATCATTCGGGTTCCAGGAACTGGCGCCGCCGACGTAAAAGTTGGTAAAGTTCAGGTTCCGAATGGTCTTGCCCCCGTGAAAGAGGAGATCTTGGTCAGGCGTGGGCTGAAGACCGGGTGTAAGCGCTTCAGGCTCGGGTGGCTCGCCTACGGGGAGGCCCGAGCGACCACGTGCGGCCTTCTCTGCTGTGGAACCTGGGGCTACGTAGACGTTCATGGGTCGGACAAAAGTTACCATAATGTTTTCTCCTTTGCGAGACAAGAGGAGATTCTCCTCACTTAAACAAACTAGAGCGAACGGAATGGGTTAGGTTGCATTCCACTACAGAGACGATTCCTTCTTTTGTATAGGGCAACTACGGCTCTAACTCCCCTCGCTGCACCTTTCCCAGCAGCCGCGTCCAGGCAAGGATTTGTGGCAAGGGGACAGGGAGTGTGAAGGTGTAAGGGCTATCGTGATCCCCGCCTGGACCATGTTCCAGCTCTACCCGTCTCCGTTCCAATACACTCATGCCCCTTTCATCCAGGGATCGTGCTATCGTGCTGCTCTCGGTCAACGACTGGCAGGTGCTGAGAGCGATCGGTGCCAACCCCTGGCGTTTGTGTGCCTCAGGCTCTGACGTTTCCCCTGTCATCGCCCCTAGATGTATCTTCCTCTCTTGCAGGAACTGGACTGCCGTGACGGACTGGGATGCTACCCTATTATTCTCGCGCACGAGCTGCTCGTCCAATGCTTCCCTGGATGGGGAGGAGAACACCCGCAGGCGATCTGGCAGGATGGCGCGATAGAGCCTGAGGAAGCCAAACACGACCTCCAGCGAGGTCAGTACGGTCGATTTCCATGTCCAGGTCGGCGACTGCTCCACCTGGAACGCGACACGGTAGTAGATCATGAGACACCTCCGGCGTGTGGCCGATATCATTCTTTTTCTCTTCCAGAGATCAATTGCCATCCACTATAGGGACGCTGTGTTCGCAATTTTTTTATTATCAAGAATGTGAGACAGATAGTAGTAGTCAGTCCGTTTAGCTTCTCATGGATATGGTATGTTGAGGGAAAAGCAGGAGGGGGAAGAGAATTGATATCTTTCTTGACAATCTCGAAAATAATACGGTATTCTACTTACAGGCAAGACAGGCACATTCCTACTTTTCCACCTTGGTCTCTCATCTCTTACACATGAGTAGAACGTTAATCAGTAGGGATGGACCAGAGGTATGATACCAAGTATGTACGAAGCGCTTCGGCAAATGGATCTCTCCTCTCTCGCGGACCGTTGTGGCGACGAGATGAAGCGGCAGCGGCGCAGGGAAGCTTTCGATGATCAATACTGCCTGGAGATTTTTCGGCGGGCCATTCTCCAGGGTGCGGACCAGGCATGGACGGTGCTACAACAGTGCTTCGGCGAGACGGTGCGTGTCTGGCTGCGCAGTCATCCCTCCTGTGACCTGGCGCTGCGGCGTGACTCCGAAGAAAACTATATCGCCCTGACCTTCAGCCGCTTCTGGTACGCTGTGCGCGATCAACAATGGGAGTTTCAGACCCTGTATGCCGCTTTGAGCTATCTCCGCGCGACCCTGAATGGGATCATTATCGATATCTTGCGCACCCACCTGGGGGCAAAGGAAGTCCCCCTGCCTGAAGCGGATTCCCCCGATGAACCCGTCGTCAGCGACGAACCTGGCGACGAGCAGGCCGTGTGGAAAAGCCTGCAAGATCTGATCCCGGAGCCGCGCGAACAACGTCTGTTCTACCTGCTCTATTACTGTGGTTTCAAGCCGCGCGAAATCGCGGCGCGTTGTCCACAAGCATTTCACGATGTGAAAGAAATCTATCGCCTGAACCACAACATCCTGGAACGGCTGCGGCGCAACCGGGATCGATTGCGCTGGCTCCTGGGCGACGAGGAGGTGTAGTTCGCTATGCTCAACTGTTCAAACACCCTGGCTCCCACCGATGAGCATTTGCTGAGCCTTGTTTACGATGAAGGCGCTCTCTCCCCACGGGAACAGGCGCATTTTGACCAGTGCCCTGTCTGCCAGCAGCGCCTGGCGACGTATACCAGCCTGAACGCTGCGTTACTGACGAAACTGCATCGCCGCCTCTGCCCCAGCGCCGTACACCTGAACTATTACTGCCTGGATATGGTGCCGGAAAAGGAGCGGGTGAGCATCGCTTCCCACCTGCTCGATTGTCCGCGCTGCGCCGACGAGGTGGTGGAGATCCGCCGTGTGCAGGCCGCCTTTGAGCCTCTTCCCCCAGCCGCGCCCTCGCTGCGTACCGCTATCCGCCGCCTCTTCGCGACGCTCGTCGTCCAGCAGGCTCAGCCGGTCACGCGCAACGATACGCAGGCTGCGGGATGGCCGCGCCAGTACCAGGCGGAAGCACTGGCCCTCTCGCTGCACCTGGCACGGCAGGCCAGCGGAGAACTGATGCTGCTGGGGATTCTCACCAGTTCTGACCCTGCGGAGACGGCGGATGCTTTTGAGGGGGTCACCGTCGAACTGTATGTCGCTCCCGGGCCGCTCAGCGCGGAAGGCCGGGAAGCCAGCGAGGCGCTCCTCACTGCCCAGGTAGATGATGTTGGCAACCTTCTCTTGGAACCAGTCCCAGCAGGTGAATACCTCCTGATCATCCGGCTGCCAGACCGGGAAATAGTGATCGAAGGTCTGAAAATCGAGCATGGATAAGGCATCGCTCTTGCAGTATTTACGCGACGGCAGCTTGGAGGAGGGACGCGCCTATCTCACGGCGCACAGTGAAGAACTGGCAGATTACACTGCTGTCGGGAACGCGCTCGCGGATGAAGCCCTCGCCCGGCTCTACGCGCCCTTTCTGTCGCTCAAGCTGGCAGAGCTGCTTATCTTTTTCGGCCAATATACGTGCCACCTCCCCTCGCATGCCCGCGGTCTGAAGGCCAGAGGCGATGCCCTGGTGCAGGTCCGGCTCTATCAAGCCGCGCTGAAGAGCCTGGATGAGGCCGGAGAGGAATTTCTGCGCCTAAGAGACGAGGAGAACTGGGCACGCACCCGCATCAGTTGGATTGTCGCCGCCACGTCGTTGGGCCGCGTTAAGGACGCGCTGCGCGAAGCGGCCAGGGCCCGTGCAATTTTTCAGCATCTTGATCAGCCCTATTGGGTCTGTGTGATCGATCATAATACGGCGTGGGCCTACAGACAGGTAGGACGCTATCACGAGGCCCACGTCCTCTATGAGCGGATGCTCACTATCTATCCGACCCTGAAGAAGCAGAGTGATACCTTTATCGAGCGGGCCATAGCTATGGCAAAAGAAAGCATGGCCATCAATCTCTCGTGGCTGGGTGAATTTGAACAGGCCTATCGTCTTCAACAAGAGGCCCAGGACAGCTATCGAACGCTCGCAGAGAGGGACATGGTGGTCAATGCAGAAATCACCCTGGCAGATTTCGATTACAGCCAGGGCTCCTATGGCTCGGCCCTTCAGCGGTACTATCACGCCCAGGATCTCCTGGCGCAGCATACCATCGAGAGCCCCAAGATGGTGGCATATGTAAAGCTCCAGATAGCCAATACGCTGGTCAAGCTGAATAGGGCACACGAGGCCCGTCCACTGGCTTACGAGGCGGTCGAAATCTATCGCCAGCTCGATATCTCCCTTGACGCAATGGATGCCTTGCGCGATTACGCGAGCGTGCTGGCCGCCTCTGGTCGCCATAAAGAAGCTCTGGCAGCCCTTGACGAGGCGGAGATGCTCTTTGCGCGCGGCGGGCTGGCACATCATACACTGGCCACGCGGCTGCAACGAGCCGAACTGCTGCTCCAGACGCAGGCGTGCGCCGAGGCCTACCAGACCGCCAGGACACTGAAAGCGTTATTTGAGACACAAGGCCTGGTCGCCCGCTCTGTGCGTGCCAGCCTCATCATGGTGGAGGCCCTACTCAACCAGGCAGAGAAGGAGCAAGAAACACAGCAGCGTGCTCTACTCCTGCAAGAAGCGATTGCATTTGGGAAATCGACCGTAGTACAGGCTCAATACCATCACTTACAGGAGGAGGTGTACCGCGGCCAGTTCTTCTTGGGACGAATCTTCGCTCTCCAGGGAGAAGAAAGGCAGGCTCAACGCCGCTACCGGGCGGCCATCGCGCAAATCGAGCGCATGCTGGACGACCTGCTCTATGATCTCTCTCCTTCCTTCCTGCATACCGCGTGGACTGTTTACGCGGATACGATAGCCCTATATCTCCAGCAGGGGCAGACCGAGCAAGCATTCCACTACCTTGAGCGCGCCCGCTCGATGGCGCTGCGCCAGTATTTAAACAGATCGTACCACACTCCAGAAGACGGGGGGGGAGGGGAAAAAAGCGCAGCAGGGCTGAGCGCTAGCAAATGGCAGGAAAAGCATGCCCTGATCTTGCGCACACAGGAAGAAATGAAAATCTGGCAGGAGCGCTACCGGAATCACAGCGTCTTGCTGGCACAGGTAGACCTTTCCGTGTCTCCAGCAATCGACCAGGAGACGCTGCAGGCAGAGTTAAAACGTTGTGAGGCGAAAATCAGCGAACTCTTTGAACGCCTGTATTTGCAACAGGCCACAAAACAGCTTGTTGCTCAGAGCAAGAAAGGCCCACACCCCAAAACGCGCCTGCTGGATGTCGCGCAATTGCAGCAACGCCTGACACCGGATCAATTGCTCCTGGCCTATTTTTTGCACAAAGAGCACCTCGTGATGTTCGCACTCACAACCGAAAGGCTGGTTACCCACGACGTTGCAGATGGCATGCGGCAACTAACGCGCCTGCTGCCTTTCCTGCATGCCCACCTGCAGCCTGGTGGCTGGCCAGATCCCCAGCACCCTCCTCAGCAGGCTATTAGTCAAATGTTGCGCAAACTCTATGCCCTGCTCATCGCTCCCATCGCGGAGCTGCTGCCCTCGCCATCTGGACATCTGCTGATCGTCCCCTACGGTCCCTTGCATACCTTGCCTTTCCACGCCCTGTACGACGGCGCGCACTTCCTGGTCGAAGACTTCCAGGTCAGCTACCTTCCGACCAGTAATCTGCTCATGCAGGCGCAGACAGCGCCTGCAAGCGAGGTTGCTACTGCACCATACCGCTCTCCACTGGTCCTTGGCTACTCTGGCAGGGGACACCTCCAGCATGTGCTTCAAGAAGCCAGGACGCTGGCGCAGATGCTGGATGCGCGCTGCTACCTGGAAGAGGAGGCTACCATTGCCCGGCTGATTGGGCAAGCGCCCGGCAGCCCCATCATCCACCTGGCGACTCACGGCCAGAGCCGGCTGGATGCCCCCAATTTCTCCGCTGTGACTCTAGCCGATGGGCCCTTCAATGCGCTCGATGCCTTCAGCCTGGATTTGCGAGGCTGCGAACTGGTGACGCTGAGCGGCTGCGAAACCGGTCTGGCTTTCAGCAGCGGTGGCGACGAACAAGTAGGTCTGGGGCGCGCGTTTCTCGCAGTTGGCGCGAAAACGCTGGTCATGAGCCTGTGGCCCGTGGAAGATAGCGCCACCAGCGAGCTGATGCAACTATTCTACCAGAAGCTGCTTCGGGGCGCCAGTAAGATCCAGGCCCTCTGCGACGCGCAACGCGCCTTCATCGAGGGGGCAGCATCCGCCTATCCCCATCCCTACTACTGGGCCGCCTTCCGCCTGGTCGGTCAAACTGATCCTCTCCACGATTGGAAGCCGCCAAAATAAAAGCATAGCAACGGGAAAGCATGCTAAAAAACCCGTGTATGCAACGTCTTCATAGTGAACGTCCTTTGCCACAAAACATGGATGATTGAGACCAATCGATATTACCGATAGCTCAAGGAGAAGGCAAGAGCATGAACATGATGCACGGTCCTATGCAAGGGACCACGAACCGGCCCGTCTACTGGCGCAAAAACCAGGTTACGCTCACTCTCTTCCCTGAGAATGTGTCAGTGAACGACTTAACACAGATCGAGGTAGAAGCCAACAATAATGTGACCGATTTCAACAACCAGGTTCTCAAAGGCATGCCCCCTGAGGAGCTCGAACTCTTGCACTGGCACGCCTATTCTGCGCACGATCGCTCGACAGACAATGGTCCCGCGGCTAATATTGCTGTGTGCTGCAATATCAGGCAGAAGCCAGGGGATAGTCCTGCCACACCTGGAGACATGGGCAGTTCTGCCACATCTGGAGGCGCGGGCAGTGACGGGGGGGATCGTACCTTACAAGTCATCAATTACCTCAATGCTCATGCGAATACCAGAAATGTAAAGACACGTTTCCACGCTATGCCCTCTTGGTTCTGGTCCTGCGTTCCCGATCAGACCCACGGCTGTCCCGTCACGCCTGCCTATCCGGTCCAAGAGGATAAAATCCCGGGCAGCGCTGGCCAGTTTAAAATCACCCTGCCCAAACTGCCTGCCCCGCTCCAGGATGCCAATGGCGAGGGCGTGACCGTTTTCATTTTGGACACTTTCCCAACTCCCGCGCGGATTAGCGAGGCTGCCGACCACGCGGGCAGCCAGAACATGCTGCTCCGACAGATGGCGATGGGTATGGTGAGCCAGATGCCCTTCCGGGCTGAGCCGCCCGCCATTGGCCTCTATTATTCCACCTATGAGATACCCAGCCCCGAGGATACTGCGGTAACAGGGAAAGACATCTATGGTCGCCTCACGGGCTTTCCCATGCCGGATCACGGCCTCTTCATCGCTGGTCTCGTGCGCGACCTCGCTCCCCGTGCCAGCATCGAGTGTATCCGTGTGCTCAATGACTTTGGCGTGGGCGATCTCTGCACCTTGTCCCAGGTCCTCATTTCTATCGAAGAGCGCCTGCGCGCTGGCGACTTGCAGGGCAAACCCGTGGTCATTAACCTGAGCCTGGTAATCGGGCCGCCTGAGTGCGATCTATCCTGCCTGCAGGACCTCCAGACCGACCCTCAAATGAACCTGCCAGATCTGCTCAAAGACCTGCTCCAAGGCCTGCTCGAGGTGCTGCAAAGTATGGCCAGCCTGGGCGCGGTCTTCGTCGCCTCCGTTGGCAATGACTCGGACCCCCGCGATTTCTGCATGAATCCGGCAGAGCTACGCTTTAACGCACGGTACCCGGCGGCATTCGGAAACGACCAACCCGGCCTGGTCATTCCAGTGGGGGCAGTGAACAAGCATGACAAGCCGACCGCGTATAGCAACTATCCCGGCCCTAGCGGCATCGCGACCTATGGCGGCGAACTGCCCACACCCTATCCCTCGTTGCCCTCGGCGAGATCGCATGTGATCACCCAGGTCGATCGAGCCGACATCGATGCCCTGCGTGGGATCTACACCGAGGTGGCCTATCCGGCTCTTTCGCGCAACGACCGCTATCCAACGCAAAAGCAGCCGGAGCTCTCACCCAGATGGCAGGGCCAACAGCATTACGCAATCGAGTCAAAAGGCGCCTGGGCATACTGGTCCGGCACATCCTTTGCCGCGCCAATCATCACTGCCCTGGCAGCGCGGGTCTTACAGGGCCAGTCAGCGCCATTCTCTGGAGAAGTCGTGCGCGCGGCCATCGCCGACGCTGGCCAGTCAATCACCTGGACCGGCCTGGAGAACTATGCGAATGTTGAGGGGCTGATGATTAGGGCGACGCAAGAATGGCAGCCTTCCGCTCCTGTGCGCAACGCACAAGAGCCATAATAGGGGGGTCTGCAGCTCATTTCGTGCTTTTTGTATGCTCAGGAGATGAAAAACAGTCTAAGCTCTTGAAGAGACAGAATAATGGAGCATTTTTCAGGTAAAACGGAATATCTCCATCTAGAAATATGGCGAAGCACCAGCAACAACGATGGCTCTAAAGAGGCTCCACCGGGCGCTCTAGCTCTTAACGTACGGAAAGTACGTTATCTCGCCCTTCTTTTTGAGGTATGGAAGCATGCAATTCCATGGTGTTGGAATTATCAGTAATGGAAGATTGTGGCACACGATCCACGATGTGAATCGCACCGCACCTCAGGAGTCGTGGGACCCGTCATCAGCGCCTTTTGTGAGACATTGGTCTTCGGAACGTTGTTCAATATGGATACCTTTCTCTATTGAGAAGGTGCAGAAAGCTCATTGCTTTCTATACAGGAGGTAAAGGATATGACTCAGATCCCCAAAGAAGCGAAGGACGCAGTTACTAGGCTGCTAACCGAACTTCAGTCCGATCAGAAGGCACGTGCGACCGTCTCTGGCGGTGCGTCACTGCTACCGACGGAGAAGGTGGTAGCACTTCTCCCTTCCAATCAGCTCCAACGCGTCGCCGAGGCGCTCGGCCTCGGCTCAGTGCCGCCACCCGCCCCCTCTGAGGTGTCTGCGAGGCTGGGACCCTGGAACGGGTCTATCACTTTCTCCGGCGGCGTGCCAGTCGGGGGCTGGACCAACTTAACACTCTTCTCGGACGGCTCTTACAACTTCAGTGGCCACTTCCACGTCTCCGGTGCTCCCAGCTACAACACCGCCCTCGTCTGGGGGATCAAGAGTGGGGCTGGCACGATCTATACATTCGCCCACCAGGGACGTGTGCACGGCACGTTCGAGCCCGGGTCCCGCGACGACGACTGGGGTAACTCAGGCAACAACCCTGCCCTGGCTGCAGGGTGGGCCGACTTATGGGCCAACTGGTCGTGGAGATGGGAAGCCCGGGTGAACATGGACCTCGGCCCACTTCTCGATGACGTCAAGAATGCCATGGGTGTTGCCGGCGCGATCATCGCGATCGTGTAGCGAAACATGAGGAGCCCTTCCTCTTGTCGAGCGCCTTCACGATAGAAGATCAGGCGGTCGTTAAGGGAAGTGGTCGGGGGACCAACACCGGTCTCTTGCCTCTGCCAATGGGAGACCTGCTACCGACAGGCCGAACTGCGGTTGTGCGATTGTGTATCGAATCGGGAAGGGGAAGATGCTCAGTTCCCGTTGTACTGGCTACTTAGATCATCCGTTCGCAAAAGAAGCTCATGAGAGGGGAATGTATGCCCCCTCTCTCTCACTGCGTGGTGTGCGGTGAGCAGGAAACGGGAAGAAGCAGCCGTGAGACCGAACCAGAGGGGCCAACGGAAAGCCAGAGCTCGCGTGTAAGGTGGTGTGGTGCGTCGAAGAAAAGGGGGAGCGGTCATCTCATGCAATCATACCTATAATGATACAGGAATAACGAATCACCAGATTCTAAAGACACAATACGTGACAGGCAGACACATAGGCCACTTTCCTTGTTCAAGAGAAAAATGCTTCATCGTGGGCGGAATAGAGGGAGTGACCTCTCCCAGGTACCCACCGTATGAAAGCAGGTACCAGGCTCAAGGAAGACAAAGTGTAGAACAGCAGAAAACGTGTGTCCCCGGCCGGTATCTTCGTTGTCTGCCTTCACGACGACTGTGGAAAGCCCTTCCAAAATAAAAAATAGTGCAATGTAACTTAGCAATAGTCAATTACACTATAAATCGACGGAACCGACGGGCGTCCGATGATCTGCAAGACGCCCAGCGTGACAGACAGACACGATCGGCCAGTTTATCTTCAGAGCGCCTGGTTGTTTTCTTGTTGTATCTCGTTGTTCAAGAACGGATGATCCAAGTAGCCAGCACAGGGTCCCACCGAGGGTATTAAAAACATCATAGATGTATTGAATTATAGTTTTATTTCCCATCGTATGCCCGCTTCAAAGTACCAATATCGAACTTTTTCATTTTGAGAAACGCTTCGGTCACCCGTGCGATTTTCTTTTCGTCTTTTTCCTTAAACATCTCGCCCATAACACTAGGAACAATCTGCCACGACAAGCCGTATTTGTCTTTGAGCCAACCGCACTGCTCGGCTTTCGGATCGGCAGAGAGCTTTCCCCAGTAGTAATCTATTTCTTCTTGGGTATCACAGTGCATCATGAGTGAAATGGCTTCGTTGAATGTAAAGTTGTGACTACGTGCGCTGTCCATAGTCGCAAACTCCTGACCCAGAAGCGTGAAGGCGGCGTGCTTTACCGTTCCTTCTTTGTCGGGTTCTTCATCTCTACCGTAGCGGAGGATATCGCCAACTTTTGCATTGTTGAATATAGACGCGTAAAAATTGATCGCCTCTTCTGCCTTGCCGCACACATCCCTGACAAACATAAGCGTCGGGGTGATTTTCTGTTGTATCTTCTGGTCGCCCATGAACATCACCTGCCATGAAAGACCATACTTGTCTTGCGTCCATCCATATTTTTCGCTGAATGGATATTCACCTAATTCCATGAGTGCCGTGCCTCCTTCTGAGAGTTTTTCCCATAATGCATCGACCTCATCCTTTGTTTTACAGACGACAAGAAACGATACAGATGGATTGAATTTGAAAAGCGGGCCGGCGGAGATCAGAGTAAATTCTTGACCAGAAAGCTCAATGGTAACCATATCCACTGAACCCGAAGGGGTGCTATGAAGCATTGTCATACCTTTAATCTTCGAGTTCTCGAAAACGGAGGTATAGAATTCAGCTGCCTCCTTGGCTTCTTTGTCAAACCATAAATGTGTTGTGATTTTTTGCATAGTGTCTCCTTTTCTACTTTACGATGCGGAATCTCAGATGTGTCCCTATCCAATGATGAGTTGCTTAGAGTAAGTCTAGCCTGGAATCAACTCTTGGTCACGTGACCAGTATAGCATGCTGAAATGAAAAAAACTTCTCGAATCTTGCTCCGCTCCAGATGCCATCTCGAATCTTGTGTGTTGGTGTGCAATACACAAGAAGATATGGAAGCAAGAGAAGCAGGACGTGTAGACGAGATTTGATAGAAACCATAGATGCCCCACTCAGGGAAAAATCTGTTTCTGTGTGTTGTCCGAATTTTTGTCCTCTGAATGGAGTCATAAATGATCCGAGGGGCGGCTCCTTTCCTCGGTTCGCAACAGCCCGGTGGTAGAGTAGAATCCTCTCTTTCGGCGCATGGCCAAAAGCGGCCATGCGCCGGTTGTTTAGCCCTGTTTCATTGTCCCCAGAGAAAGGGCAGATGATATACTACAGAAATAGCCTGCCAGAGGAGGAACAACACATCCCATGACACAGACGCACTCCTGGTGGCAAACGGGCGTGATTTATCAGATCTACCCACGCAGTTTTCTCGATAGCAATGGCGACGGCGTGGGAGATCTTCCTGGTCTTGTGAGCAAGCTGGACTACTTACGCTGGCTCTCGCCCATCTATCCGTCTCCGATGGCCGATTTTGGCTATGATATTAGCAATTACACCGATGTGCATCCCCTCTTCGGAACCCTGGCGGACCTGGACACCTTACTGCACCAGGCCCATCAGCGCGACCTCAAGCTCATCCTGGACTTTGTGCCTAATTATACCTCCGATGAGCATCCCTGGTTTCAGCAGGCACGGCAGAGCCGCATCAACGAGAAACGCGACTGGTACATTTGGCGCGACCCCACACCCGATGGCGGTCCTGCCAATAACTGGACCAGCAATTTTGGCGGTTCTGCCTGGCAATTCGATGCGCCGTCCGGGCAGTACTACCTGCACCTGTTCGATGTGAAACAGCCTGACCTGAATTGGCGTAATCCAGAGGTACGCCGGGCGATGTTTGATGTGATGCGCTTCTGGCTCGACCGGGGCGTTGATGGCTTCCGTGTAGACGTGCCCGGGGTGCTTCTCAAGGATGGGCAGTTTCGCGATAACCCGCTGAACCCCGATTGGAAGGCGGGTGATCGACCCTATACCCGCCAGCTGAGCCTCTACACGGAGGACCAGCCGGGCATCCACGAGATCGTGCGAGAAATGCGTGCCGTGGTGGATCACTATGGCGAGCGCGTGCTCATCGGCGAGATTTGGCCGCCACTGGAGCGTATGGTGCAATACTACGGCGAGCAGCTCGACGAGGTCCACCTGCCTTTCAACCTCCAATTGGTGCTACGGCCGACCTGGGAGGCTCCTACTATTCGCCAGATTGTCGATGCGTATGAAGGTGCTCTTCCAACAGGAGCCTGGCCCAACTGGGTGCTGGGCAATCATGATCGGCCCCGCGTCGCCACTCGTCTGGGACGGGAGCAGGCGCGAATAGCCCAGATGTTGTTCCTCACGCTGCGCGGGACTCCCACCTGCTACTATGGTGATGAGGTGGGGATGCAGAACGTGGCGATCTCACCGGAACTGATGCACGATCCGGAAGGGAAGGAAGACGCTCAATACAGCCGAGACCCACAGCGTACCCCGATGCAATGGGAGAGCAGTCCCAACGCTGGTTTCTGTCCTGCTGGGGTGAGGCCCTGGTTACCAGTCCGCTGACGACTTCCAGACCTACAACGTCGCTGCCCAGCAACACGACCCAGGCTCCTTTCTGACCCTGGTGCGCACGTTACTGACCCTGCGGCGAGCACTGCCTGCACTGAGCGTGGGTTCGCAGCAATCCCTTGATCAGCCTAATCCCACCTGTTTCGTCTACCAGCGCCAGCACGCTGACGAGCACTGCCTGGTGGTCCTTAACTTCTCAGCGCACGACCAGGTCGTGACGCTGCCAGAACAGGGCCAGGGTCATTTTCCCCTCGACGCACCTGGATCGTGAAGGGCCACTCCCGTTGTCAGAGATGCACCTTCGAGGGAACGAGGGGCTGCTGATTGAGGTGGAGGCTCCATCCTTACTTGGGTGGGAGGAGAGGAAGGCAACACTTGCCACCTCGCCTTTGAGATGGTTATCCCCTCTCGCCTGATGGATGCTTTTCTGTTGCCCCAAGCGTTAGCAGAACGGCATCCTGGGGAGTTAGGCTATCTTTCGAGACCTGTGCTGGCTGCTTAGCATATCTGTTCTAAAAAAGCGCGCTGATGTCGGCTCTCCTGGTTCTTTTGCTTTGGTATCTCCTCATCGGATAGATGACGTGAGGGTTTCCCGCATAACAGGTTACTTTCTGCTATTGGAGTAGAGTAGGCGGCGAGCGAGGTACTGTTACTTCCTTGGACCTGCTTGCATCCTGCAAGTGGTATCGCTGGATAGTCCTTTTCTCACCGCCCCTCTCCGAACCGTGCTTGCACCTTTGGGCGCACACTGCGACCCACAGCAAAGTTTGGCGTCAGACGACAGACTTTGCTTTTTCAGGAAATTCTTTCGATTGATTCCTCATATTTTGCCTTTCTCGTATGGCAGCATGCCGAGCTTCACGCACTACTGAAGAGCGGAGAATGCCTGGTTTTGATAAAACCAGGGCTCCATTTCTTCCAGTTGGTGGTATATTTTGCTCAATGAGCTGGCGGACTGCCTCTTGAACCTCAATACAGTGTTGTTGCTCCGTTGCCAGTTTTTTCGCGCTCATGTATGCAGCATAACGATCAGAGATAGCCTGGCTGGGAACTGGATGATAGGTCTTCAAACTGTGAGGGTCTCCTCCTAATTGACGAGCTACGGCTTTCAGTGAAGGTGGTGGTACCTCTTCGCTCTTCGCAATCGCCTCAAGCATCTCGCGAACAGGAGCAGTTTTCCAGAAACCGCGCGCTGATTGACGAGAGCTTCGGCTCCAGAGATATTGTGTTCCCTCAGAACGAAGGGCACAAGTGATCTGCTTCTCCAGGAGGAAATGTTGAAGCGAGAGATTGACGGCAAAGCAAACTCGTAAAAGATTTTCAACACTTGGAAGTTGTTGAAGGTAAAACCACTCGCCCACCATTTTTTCTGAGAGTCCAACGAGGCGTGCGAAGGTCATTTTCCTGCCCTGGCTGATCTGGTCAAGCACGGCAGTAAGACCTTCATGGATTCGCACTCGGCTGGGTAGATTTGTCAGAGTAGGAGCAAGAGCAAGCAACGTTCCAATCTGTTCAGCACACCAACAGAACCAAATCGTCTCTTGCACATTTTCTTCACGCCTCACCACATTCATACCGAGCCACTGATGACAATGAGCACAATACCCCGGACGACTACGCCAGGTGAGCCAGCGAGAAGTCCTGGTACACTTTGGGCAATGTGTCTCTAACCGGCACCCATGTCGAGCACAGATTTTCACTGCTTGGACCGTCCACAGGAGCGGTTCGTAGATGATACGGCTTGCAGTTCGTAACTCTGCCAGACAGCACGGACACCAAGCACGATCTGTCCGCACCAAACCGAAAAGGGGAAAGACTTCTGCCCACGGCAGCATTGTCTGTGCGCGTAATCCGCGCCGTCTGGTCAAGTTTTCTAACAAGATCACGGCATTCATGGCCGTTTGTTGGGTAGAATTGAAAGCTCCTGTCGATTCTCCATCTCCAATATGCATTGTCGCTGGACCCCCTTTGTCGCCAAAGGAGCTTTCTGCAAAGGGAACGAGGACTTTTCGCATGAGCACCCCTGGAAAGATGCAATGCGCTTCTGCAAGTCGGGCGATGTAACTGGTCATGCTCTCCACTCGAGGGGTCCCAATGCCAATGGGAACCAAGGCGTAGAGGACGCTTGGTGTTGGTATGGATGGGAGAGTCAATTGCCACTGCTCATACAGCGGGTTCGCAGGTGTCAACGGCTGCGTAATCTTGCGCCCAGATAATTTTGACCCCCTCCTCAACAATTACTATCCAATAAAAACCATCTCACCCAAAGCCGGGAAAGAACGCCAGCATTGGTGCGCCAACCAGCTTTGACCCCAACGCCAGCCCAATGCGCCAGTCTAAAATTGACCCTCCTTTCATTTTTGACCCCCTGGTGGCTTCGTCTCTCGACGATCTTTCATGCGGTAGCTCCGGCCATTGATAGGGATGACCTCAGCGTGATGTAACAGCCTGTCGAGCAGTGCCGTGGCGAGGACTTCATCTCTCAGGAGCTCACCCCAAGCGGAAAAGCTGGTGTTGGAGGTGAGCAGGATGGAGCCGTGCTCATAGCGAGCGGTGACCAGCTCAAAGAAATGGTGAGCTTGTCCGGGTGAGAGTTTGGTGTATCCGACCTCGTCAATCACGAGAACATTTGGGGTGGTGTAGCGGCGAAGGCGTTGGCGAACCAGGCCAGGATAGGCAGCCGTGTCCAGCGCCGAAGAGGGATGGGTGAGGGTCGTGAACAACGCCGAATAGCCGGCGGAGAGGGCCTTCACCGTGAGCGCCAGGCTCAGATGTGTTTTGCCAACGCCAGGCGGTCCCAGAAAAATCACGTTGGTCGCCGTCTGCACAAAGGAGAGATCTGCCAGCTCCCCGAGCCTCCGTTCCGAGAGATCGGGTTGAAAAGCAAACTCAAAGGCCTCCAGCGTCTTGATCGCAGGCAGACGAGCTGCGGTCATGCGCCGTTCAGCGGCGCGTCGATCTCGTCCCTCGATTTCGGAGGCGATCGCCTGCTTCATGAAGGTTTCATAGGTCCACTGTTCCTGCCTGGCAGTCTCATAGAGCGCGGGCAAGGCTTTCTCCAGTTGGGTGAGACCCAATTGTTTCAACTGGGGTTGCATGCTGCCACCTCCAGACCACAGAGCTGATCATACTCGGCCAGATCCCGCGCGTGCACGAGGCCGAGGCGGGACGCAGATGGCCGATGGGAACCACCTGCGCCCGCCTGGATGCGGCAGGAGGAATGCCACGAAATTGATCAGGATGCTCGACATGCGTCTGCGACTGCGGACGTTTGGCCAGTTCGACGAGGCGTTGTCCTGCGTGCCAGACCTTGAGAGTCCCATGCCATTCCCGCACCTGGACCACCGAGCCGGCTACCGGTGGCGATGAGGGCAGCCCATAGAGCACTCCATCGTAGGACAAGTAGCCATCCCAACTGACTTTGCGTTCTTCGGTGGCAAAGCGCTCCCAGGCAAAAGCGGCTGGCAACGGAGAAAGTTCTTCCTGCTCTCGGCGTTCTCGGGGGCGTTCGTGGGTCGTGCGATGCACCCGCATATTCGCACGTTCACACCACGCATGGGCCTGGCGATTGAGATCATCCAGATCGGTGAAGGTGACTCCTGCCCAATAGCTGTGCTTAAAGAAACCAACTGAGCGCTCCACTTTCCCTTTCGTTTGGGGCGTGTACGCCTTGCAGACCCGTGGCGCCACCCCAATGGAGGCCATGAAATCGGCAAAGAGAGGGTGAAAGTCGAGGAACCTTGTTCTCCATTTCCAGCAGCACGCTCTTCATGCGGTCGGTCAGCGCCGCCTTGGGAAGCCCACCAAAGTATTCAAAAGCCTCCATCAAACAGCGGATCACCGTGGCGGCATCACAGCGCTTGACGAACGTCACAAAGCGCATGCGGGAGTAGCCCAGAATCGCAGTGATTATGTATCATCAAAAGTCAAGCCCTTTTCGGACTTTTTCTCCGAATCTCTTTCAGCGGGATAACTTTCACGCTGCTCTGTTGAACATCGGCTAACTTCTCGATCAGCTCCTGGTGGAGTTCAATCCCTTCAGTGACCAGCAGTTTTTCCTCCTCGGTCAGATGAACAAATTCCAACATGTGTAGCAGGTTGGCCTTGCCCTCTACGAGCTGGTCCTGGAGTGAATCTTTTGGCCGATAGTAAGGGCACTTGGCACAGGCCATCCGGTGGGCACAGGCAGCCCAGAACGGATTGGTGCACCACCCATGCCCCAAATCGTAATACTTCCAACATTCCCCACGCGAAGCTGCCCCTGAGAGCACAGCTTCCTGGTCCAGGAGCACTTCGATCGTCGCCAGGTTCTGTTCTAAATACCCCGCTTTGGCAACTTTGCTGGCAAGCCTGGTAGGATCGACCTTCAAGTAACTTTGAGTTGACGTGAGCTGCTTGTGTCCAAGATACTCTTTCAGCTGAAAGATGTCTAAGGGCTCCTTCGCGTTGTAAAGCATCGAGGCGATGGTTGCTCTGGCTCGATGGCTGGTAATGGGTCCACGGCTATCTTGATCGGGAATATTGGCCTTGCGGCAAAGCAACGGGATCAGAACATCATTGATGTACGACTTCGAGACACGCGTGCCACGATAAGAGAACAAGAACTGAACTGACTCGCTGGTTTTGTGGTCCAGTTCCTGGAGTTGGTCCTTTGGTCGCACGCGTTCCCATTCGTTGATATGCTTTCCGACAAGCGGGTGGACCGGCTTGGTGTAGGCCGTACTCGTTTTGTTGATGGGGATGTCGAGAAAACACACCGCATCACGAGGAAGGATCTCTCTGGTCTCGGGCACCGTCACATCCTCCTGTTGCCAGCGCACACAACCGACGCGGAGGCGGACGATTTCGTCAGACCGCAGGGCTGCAAAGCACCAGACCGCGGCAATGGCTCGAACCATCTCTAGCGGATAGACCGGAAGCTCGTTCCCATTGCCTCGGAGGGGAAGATCTTTCGTTTCAAGATTCATCGCCGCCCAGAGTATTTTTGCCCAGAGGTCTCTCTCGACGATTTGGGGATCAGGTCCGATCAGATGGCGAATAGCTGTCGGCGTACGAAAGGCTCGTATTGGATTAAGCTGCACGGGTATCCATTTCCACTCCTGACAATCACGCAGAAAGACCCGCATGGCCTCCAGAAGGCGTTTTTTCGCCGTGGGGCGAAGAGGGTGTCCCAGCCGGCTGGCAGGCAACCGTGTTCGACGTGAAGCGTCGGACCATTCTCCTACCTTCATCTCATTCACTGCGGCAACAAACTCTGCTGCAAGCTCATAGGTGAAATCAGCAGGGCCACGTATCTCTGGATGATGAATATTGAGCCACCGCCCTACTTTGAGCAAAGGATAGTAAATGCTCTCTTTACGTTGTTGTGTCGCTTGCCCGCGCCACCGATCACACCAGGCGAGCCATTCGCCTGAGATGGTTCCATCGGCTTTTCTCGTTGTGCGTACTACTCCTCTTGAGCTAGGAAGCGGTTTGCTGATGTCGCCACTGGCATGAAGCGCCCGCGATACCTGGAAAATGGTTCTTTGTACTGAGCAGATGGTGCAGTTTCGATCAACGGCATCAAGGAGCTCAAAAGAAAGGTCTTCGAGATGGGGGCTCTGATTGCGTAACAGGAGATATCCGACACAGGCGTCAAAGCTCCGTTGATCTTTTTGCTGATAGCCCCAACCAGATAGAATGCCTTTGAGTCGCTGTGTTGCTCCAGCAAGAAGTTCTTCTCCAAAAACTTTCCGAGCTACTGGCACAATCTGGACCAGTTCGAGCAGAGGATCAAGCGGAAGAGGGAGAACAGAGGAGGTAGGCCAGGAAAGGCAGATAGGGTCGAGAATCATGATGGTGCCGAGCATGCTCTCGCCCATGTCGCACGAGAAACGCAGCGTTACCTGGGCAAATGCTCTCACACCATTCTTCAAGTGACCATCCCCAAAACGCCGTTCCACGGTGATGCATTTCAATGAGCATGAGACGGATCGTATTGTTGTAAATGCTGCGGGTGGGATGCACCAGCAGAAGGGCATCGTGAATGGGGCGCACCAATCGATGGAGGATTGCTTTGCTGGGCTGACGTATCTGGAGCATACCTTGCCCTAAACGACGGTTCAGTTCACTTCTCTCTGCCTCGCTGAGGGATGGGGTGCGGTCGTACATGGCCAGATTGATTGGCCAGCGCCAGGCAGTGCTTTGATTCGGAACAAACGCTCCTGGCTGATTCATGGTATTGTCCCTCCCAACTCGCATGCGATCCAGTTCTCAAAACCAGCGAGACTCCGGGTGACAGCCTCTGTCAACTCTACTCCGCTCAGGTGAATATACTGCATGGTCGTCTCAAGCGAGCGATGACCCGCGTAGGCTGCAATCTGGTGCAGATCCATATGGGCGCGAGCCATGTGAGTTAAACGAAGATGTCGTGGGGTATGAGTGGTGAAGCGCGAAAGGCCGGTCCGGCTTGCGATCTTCTGGACAGCCTTTGACCACATAACCAGTGAAAGAGGACCAGCGGTATGGCGATGAGATTCTGCGAGAAAAAGGGGACCAGGTTGGAGCGAAAGGGTACGTCTCTTCTGTAGGTAGGCTTCAAGCAGTCGGCTCGTCACTGTCCCATACCCCACTACTCGCCCTCGCCCGTTTTTGGCATGCTCTGCTCGAATGGTTATCTGCCGGTAGGCGAAATCGATATCACTGATTTCAAGTGTCACAAGTTCTTCCCGGCGCAAAGCTCCCTCGTAGGCGAGAAGCAGCATCACCTGATTCCGAAGCCGTTCCTCTTTGAGATTACGCAGGAGGCGTTGCCACTGCTCATCTGAAGGAAGCCACGGCAATTTTTGGTAGTGGGGAAGAAGCCCTCGGTCACGCGTGCCACCAAAAGCCTTTCCCGGCACGTAATGGCCCCGACCAACAGGGTTATCCTGGCGAACTTGCTGTTCAACGAGAGAGTCGCAAAACAAACGCAAGACGGTGATGCGCTGCTGCATGGTCGAGTTCGCTAATCCCCGACCGTTCTCGCTGGAAAGAATGTTGGCTCCCTTGGGGTTCGGACGGGAGGCGAGATCCTGGACGTAGAGGGCGACATGCTCGCGAGTGAGTGCTTCGGGTTGGATGGCGTGTTTGGCGCAAAAGCCCAAGTAATCGTTGAGGCAACGTCCATATGCATCAATCGTGGCAGGTGCAAGTTGCAAGTGAGCTTGTCTCTGGAGCCACTTGCGCGCCAGGTCGTGTGATCCCACCAGTGGGTACTGTTGCCAGCGTATTTCTGTCATGTGGTGTCCCTCCCAAGTGAGGAAGACAGATCTTTCCTGTATTACGCCGGAGGTCAGGCAGAGGTGTCAACTCTTGTCCGATCCTCTGATTATATCTAACATACAACCCGTAGA